>Ga0326511_10001466_pt1 | contig 19498 bp, 18 predicted proteins | sample 0_2496_0518_D_FD_203701 | JGI IMG/M metagenome (GOLD analysis project Ga0326511, IMG submission 203701) | Bovine rumen microbial communities from UC Davis, California, United States - 0_2496_0518 | ecosystem: Host-associated > Mammals > Digestive system > Stomach > Rumen | place: USA... | reverse complement strand
CGGGTATTTCCGGTTTACGGCGCGTATCCATTTATCCGGCGGATACTGGGATAATTCCTTCTTTGCCATTGGCTGTCCCTCCTTTCAGGTCAGACAGCATCTATCACTCTTTCTGTGAAATAATGCAAGCATTATCTGCTTTCGTTTTTGTGCCCGTTTTCTGCCCCACAGTGGCCTCGCAAGCCTTGATCGGGTGTTTCCCCGGCCTGTTGCGACAAGCCCGAAGCGGGGCCAACACAGGCCGCCTGCGAGGGCATCAAACGGCGGCTACTGTTCTTCCGGATTGCTGCGCGATAATCCTGCTGATCACTGACGACGGTTTGTTGAAACATTCCGGATGTTCAGAAGGGGTCACCGCAAACTGAAGGTGATGTGGGCCGCCAGGCTCCCGTTCTGTTGTCAACATTCCTCTTTCCACAAAGTTCATCAGGTGGAAATTCGCTGACGATGGTGTTATTCCCAGCTCCTTAGCCGCATCGTCGACCGTAAAGGTCTTATCGTTGAACTTCACATACATTTTGGTCATGTTGAGTTTCTGCACATTGGTCAGATCGTTGGTCCGCACTCCGGCAGAGATGTTCATATTGATTGTATAAAAACACTGATTGCCGCCCGTCGGGGCGGCACGTTTGCTGATCAGGCCGAGGTTCAATGCTCGTCGTATGTCGTTTCCGGCTATCCCGTTTGAAATGCCGTGGTGTTTTTCCCAGTCCTCCGTCGTAAAATGGTATGTGCCCTGTTCCATCAGTTTCAGCAGGAATCTGCCGATCCGCTGGTCTCTGTCCGTCGTCGAATCATATCCGAGGGAACGTACCCGTTCCATCATTTCTGCTGACGGCTTCCCCGGCTCCGCTGCGTTCGGACTTATCCCTATCTTCAATCGGTATCTCGCATTCTTACATCCAGGGTTCAGGTTAATAATCATCCGATCCTGGACAAGGGTATCACACTGCCGCCTGCAGTGATCCTTATCCAACCCTATCATCTCCTGCATGCTGGTCGGGGTGAACTCATAGAATCCCCGATTCGCCATATCCCGTATCATGGCCCCAACTTTACGCTTGTTTTCTGACTGGCTGTTTTCATATTTCATGACCCGTTCCCAAAAGTCCGCATCCCCTGCGGCCTCTTCCACTTTCGGCTTTTCAGGCTCTTCGCTGTTGCCCTGCTTCTCATTCTTCGGCGGGGTTGGATCTGGTGTCGGGGTTCTCCTGATCTGCAGTGAATAGATCAGCACCGCTTCATCCATGCTGCGATCAACCAGTCCCTTGTCATACAGCTTTCTGCAGTCCACATCCGCCGCTTTCCGTTCGATTCCATTGGTCGACGCCCATTGGCTTACGCTAAACGTATACAGTCCTTCGCTGATCATTTTCCGTATCCGCCCGGGGATTTCCCAGTTCCCGGCATGCCGGGTTGTTTTCATTTGATTTAAAGAAAGAGAACGGGGAGGCCGCAAAAGCTATTGCGTCCTCCCCTCACTTACTGACCTGGAAAAACAGGGGTGTCATACTCCGCTGTACGCTGAAAATCCTCCGTCGATCGGAATCGTGATGCCAGTGATGAAACTGGCGGCGTCATTGTTCAGCAGAAACAGAACGGCTCCGCTTAGTTCTTTTTCGCTGTCCCCAAAGCGGCCCATGGGTGTGGCAGCCAGGATTTTACCGGTGCGGGCAGTCGGCGTTCCATCCGGATTAAAGAGCAGGGCAGCGTTCTGCTTCGAGGAGAAAAACCCGGGAGCAATGGCGTTCACGCGGATTCCTGCCTTGCTGAAGTGTACCGCAAGCCACTGGGTAAAGTTTGTAATAGCCGCCTTTGCGCCGGAATAAGCCGGAATCTTGGTCAGGGGCGTATAGGCGTTCATGCTGCTGATGTTCAGGATATTGCACCCTTCCCTCCCGACCATCTGCCGGGCAAAGGCCTGGGTGGGCAGCAGCGTGCCGATGAAGTTCAGGTTGAACACGAATTCCACGCCGGATTTGTCCAGGTCAAAGAAGGACTTGGTGTCCGCCTCGATGTCTCCCGGCTCGTAGTATTCCTTGTCGGTCGTGGCGCGCGGGTTGTTGCCGCCCGCGCCGTTCAGCAGGATGTCGCACGGGCCGAAGTCCGCCAGCACCTGGTTCGCCACGGCATAGCAGATGTCCTTTTCCAGCACGTTGCAGGCGTATGCCTTCGCGGTGCCGCCCTCCGCCGTGATCTCCTCCGCGAATTTGTTCGCGCTGTCGTAGTTCAGGTCCAGCAGCGCCACCTTCGCGCCGGCCCGGGCCAGTACCTTGGCGAAATAGGAGCACAGCACGCCGCCCGCCCCGGTCACCACCGCCACCTTGCCGGTCAGGTCGGTATTCAGCACATTCTTCTGCATTTTCTTATTCCCCTTTCTGCTCTTTGTCGATCGCTTCCCACAGGCCGTTGATGTAGGCGGCCCCCAGCGCCCGGTCGTACAGGCCGTAACCCGGGCGTCCCTGCTCGTCCCAGATCATGCGCCCGTGGTCCGGCCGGATATAGGTGTCCGGGCAGGTGTCGTAGATCGCTTTGACGATCTCGTACAGGTCCAGGTCGCCGGTGCTGCTCAGGTGGGCCGCCTCCCGGAAATGGTGGTACCCCAGGTACTTCACGTTGCGCACGTGCATCGCGCCGATGCGGTTCATTTCGCCGAAGTGGCGGATAATGGCGGGAATGTCATTGTCCGGATTGCTCCCAAGGCTGCCGGTGCACAGGCACAGGGTGTTGGCGGGGCTGTCGTGCAGCTTCACCATCTTGTCAAAATCGTCCTGGCTGTGGGTGATCCGCGGCAGGCCGAAGATGGGCCAGGCGGGGTCGTCCGGGTGGCACGCCATGCGGACGCCCACCTCTTCGCACACTGGGATCACCGCGTCCAGGAAATACTTGAAGTTCTTCCGCAGGTCGTCCGGCCCGATGTTCTCGTACTGCTTCAGCGTCGTCTCCAGCAGCGCCAGGCGCTCCGGCTCCCATCCGGGCAGGGTGAAGCCCTTGCTGTCCTCCGCGGTTTTCCGCACAATCTCCAGCGGCCCCATTTCACCCAGGTCCTTCTCGTCGAAGTACAGGCTGTTGCTCCCGTCCTCCGGAATCACCCGCGCCAGGTCCGTCCGCAGCCAGTCGAACACCGGCATGAAGTTGTACACGATCACCTTCACGCCGTGCTTCGCCAGCATCCGGATCGTGCTGATGTAATTGGCGATGTATTCCTCCCGGCTGGGCAGGCCCATCTTGATGTCCTCGTGGACGTTGACGGATTCGATGACCTCGATCTCCAGCCCGGCGTCGTTCACTTCCTTTTTGAGCGCCGCGAATTCCTCCTCGGGCCAGTCCACGCCCGCGGGCTTATCCAGCAGGCCCATCAGGCCCGTCATACCGGGAATCTGTTTCACGTATTTCAGCGGAATCGGGTCGATCGCGCTGCCGTACCAGCGGAAAGTCATTTTCATAATTGTGTCCTCCTTTTAGTTCTGATATCAGTATACCACCAAACCGTACACATCGTTCACACCCAGCGCCGCGCGGATCGTCAGCACACCGTCCGCCCACTCATACGGCCAGTCCTCGGCATGCACCGCGCTTTCCTCCCGGATCTTTTCCGTTTCCGCCGGGGTCAGCGTTTCCGGCGAGCCCATGGCTTCCCAGATCCGGAGGGGATTCCCGTGCGTTTCATCGATCCGCTTCACCGTCACCGCGTCCCTTCTGATCCGGAATTCCATATAACCCTCCTATCTGAGCATTTCCTTCAGTCTGCCGTAGTATTCCGCCTCTTCCTCCGGGCCATATTTTCCGGCCAGGAACAGCGGGAGGATTGTCTCGCTGAACCGTTTCCAGGAAGCGGCCTCGCTGCCGGGCATGATGGGATAGAACAGGGCGCCGGCTTCATGCGCTGAAACGCCGTCGCTGTCGGTATCCCCGATCATCAGCGCCTTCACGCCCTTTCCGCACCGGGCCATGGCCTTCTGCAGCTGCGCCGTCTTGCTCCCGTCCTCCTGGCTCATCAGATAGTCCACGAACGGGGTCAGCCCGCCGGCCGCCCAGTCTTTTTCCAGGCCAGCCTTCGCCGCTGAAGATACCACAGCAACCGCCGCCGTTCTGTGCGCCTCCTCCAGCGCATCCCGAACGCCGGGATAGGGCATCAGCCCCTCGCAGGCTCTACTGAACAGCTCATCTGCCCGGTCAGACCAGGCGAGCACCTTTTCCAGTTCCGCCGAAGGATGGGATGTCAGCCATTTTTTCAGTGTAGCCGGAGAATACTTGCTTTCCCCGGCGATATAGGCGTGCAGATCTGTCAGATCTGGCAGCTGTGCCTCCGGGCATACCTTTTCCAGCCGTTCAAAGGCCTCCAGCAGTCCCGGGAAGCGGTTAATTCCCCTCAGGGATGAAAACAGATTCACCGTCTTTTCAATTTCCGTAAACTTTCCAGCCGTTTCCCGCTCCATGGGCCAAACCTCCAAGGCCGCGGGAATAAATGCATCCAGGTGCTTGATATTCATGCTGTCAAAAGCAGTACCGTCGGAATCAACACCGATCAGAAATTGGGATGGCAGCATTGGAATCCCTCCTTTTGTTTATCTGAAGCTACTTTACCGGAATTATCCGGATCGGTGTTAGAAAAAAATCCGCTAAAATAGAAAAAATAGCGCTGACGAAACGCGTCGCGCCTGAAATAGGGCCGAAATATTATATGGTGTACCGGCGACGGAATGCCGTGGGGGTCTCCCCGAATTCCTTTTTAAACAGCTTCACAAAATAATTGGGGTCCATAATCCCCACAGCCATGCTGATATTCCCCACGCTCGCGCTGCCATTTATCAGCAGATTAGCGGCTTTTTTCATTCGCAGCTGCGTCAGCCAGGCATTGGGGGTCTTTCCCGTTTCTTTCTTAAAGGAAGCGATCAGGTGATCCGCGGTTACTCCGAACTCGGCGGAAAGGTTTTCGATACTGATTTCATTCCTGTATTCATGCTCAAAATGGTAAAGGGTGTTTTGCACCAGCGCACTGTACCGGTGCTCGCGGGCTTCCCGGATCGCCTGGCAGATCTGCCGCACCAGCTGTTCCTTGGCCAGCAGAATCGTCTGTTCCGTCGGCGCGGCAGCAACCTCTCGATCATTCTGGGAGGTGATCTGGTCGATTACCAGGGCCGGCAGCCCGGACTCCATGGCCGCATGGCGCACCGTTGTACGGAAAATGGCAGCCCCGATCCGCTCCCGTTCAATAGTCGGCGCCAGCTTTTTCAGATAGGATACGTCCTGCTCCACAAGATGCAGCTGATGGATCGCGGAGCGGGCATCCCCCTGTTTGATATATTCGATCATCTGCCGTTCCGTGGCATAGCGCCGCTCAATCAGGGTATTGTGGTTTGCGCGCACGGCCAGTTCCCCTATTTCCGCCGCCGCGGTGCCGGCATGATTGGAAATTCGACGCATCAGCTTATCCGGTTCCCGGGGATAAATCGCGTGGATCAGGGAAGTCACCAGATTCTGGGCCTGCCGCTCGCTCATGGACGGGTAGGCGCTGCAATAGGCCAGCACCTGGCTTTCCGATAGCTCCGTCAGCCCGTACTGCCGAATTACGGCGGAAGCGCCGACCGCCGTCAGATGTTCCGGGCAGAAGGGCCCCAGAACATAGGGAATCCCCCGGACGGAAAACAGAATAAAATGGAGCAAAAACACGTCGCTGATCACAAAAAACAATCTGTCGTCCAGGGTATCGCAGGCAATATTCAGAATCTTTTCATCCAGATAATACTGGATGCGATGCAGACGATGCCGCTGGCAGAAGGCGTCCACCTGCGGGCGGTGGCGCAGCTCTGTCAGATGAATCTGGTACATGTGTGTGATCAGACCCGAGGCAGTCTGAAGCCGAAGATCAAAGTCGGCCTGCGCGAAAGCGGTTTCGTTCTCCATCCGGATTCCTCCGTTACTTTTCGTCACAGAAACCCTCTGCTTATATTTTACTTTCTTTTTTGCCCGATTTCAATGTACTGGCAGAAGATTTTTTGCTATTTCCTTCGATTTTTTTCTAACGGCAGCTGCCTGATCCCTGCTATTCTGTCCATAGAAATCCCAGATAAGGGGAGGTGCGCGAATGATCCGGCAGGAAATCACAGACGGCTGGAGTTTTACCTGGTTCCCGGACAGCCAAACTGAAAACTTCTCCCCGGAAGCCGTCCGCACGGCGGAAAGCGTGCCTGTCTCTCTTCCCCACACCTTTGCGGAGAACGGGGTTTCCCGGCGGGGCATCGGGGCCTACCGCCGCCTGGTGCAGACTGATCCGCAGTGGAAGACGCTGTTCATTTCCTTCGAAGCAGTCGACCAGTGCTGCCGTGTCCTGATCGACGGTCAGGAAGCCGGCGCTCATCAGGGCGGATATTCCCGTTTTGCTGTGCCGGTGCCGGAGACCGCCATCCGGGCGGGGCAGTTCGAGCTCCTGGTGCTGGCGGACAACCGGCTGAACGAGCATGTCAGTCCCCATTTCGGAGATTTCACGGTTTTCGGCGGCATTCCCCGCCCGGTCAGCCTCCTGATCTGTGAAGAAAACCATTTTGATTATCTGTATTACGGCACGGAAGGGCTGATTCTCCGGACCGCGGTGGATGAGTCCGGAAACGGCATCCTCGCCGCAGAGCCTCACACCGTGCACTCCCGCCCCGCCGTCCTGTCCGTCAAGGTGCTGGATTCCCGCGGGCAGGTTGCCGCCTCCGGCGAAGGGGATGCAGATGAGCCCCTGAGGCTGGTCCTGCCGGCAGTCCATCTCTGGGACGGCCGCACGGCTCCGGTTCTGTTCACCGTGGAGGCGAAACTCCTGGTTGAAGGCCGCACTGCCGATACGGTTCACCTGCAGACCGGCTTCCGAAAGGTGGAAGCGGATGGCAGCGGTCTTCGGCTGAACGGCCAAAAATACTTCCTCCGGGGCGTTGCCCGGCATCAGGACCGGGCAGAAGCCCTGACCGCCGTCTCAGAGGACCAGATTGCCGGAGATTTCGACCTCATCGATGAAATCGGCGCCAATGCGGTACGCCTTAGCCACTATCAGCATTCCCAGACCGCCTATCGGGAGTGCGATCGCCGGGGCCTTCTCTGCTGGGCTGAAATTCCCATGCTGAAGATGACGGAGGATCCCGCCCTGCAGGAAAACGCCCGGCAGCAGCTGACGGAGCTGATCCTTCAGAACATCCACCACCCTTCGATTTACTGCTGGGGCATTCAGAACGAAATCGCAATGTTCCGGGACGCGCCCTTTATGCATGAAGCCTGCCGGGAGCTGCACGCTCTGGCAAAGAGCCTGGATCCCGGGCGGCTGACAGCCTGCGCCAACCTGTATCCCGTTCCGCCGGAAAGCAAGCTTAACGCCATCACAGACCTGGTGGGTTATAACTACTACTTTGGCTGGTACTACGGAAGTTTCGCCGATTACGGCAAATATCTGGATCTATTCCACAGAGTCAGGCCGGACGTACCGCTGGGAATCACGGAATACGGAGCCGACGCTAACCTTACCCTGCACAGCGTCTCACCCAAGGTGAAGGATTATTCGGAGGAATACCAGGCGCTGTATCACGAGTCGGTTTACCCCTATCTGGAGGAGCGGGACTGGCTTTGGGGTTCCTTTGTCTGGAACATGTTTGACTTCTCCAGCGAGCGCCGCAATGAGGGCGGTATCCGGGGCATCAACAGCAAGGGACTGGTCACCTGGGACCGGAAAACCCGCAAGGACGCCTTTTATTATTACAAGGCCAGGTGGACGAAAACCCCCTTTCTCCATCTCTGCGGCCGGCGTTACGAATTGCGGGCGGCGGATACCGCCGACGTGAAAGTGTACACCAACTGTCCTGCCGCCGCCCTGTCGGTGAACGGGCGGGACATGGGCACGGCAGAGAACGACGGCAGCGGCGTGATTCTCTTCCGTGAGGTTCCCCTTTCGGAGAAAACCAATCGGATCACTGTTCGCTGCGGCACCTCGGAAGACAGCATGATCCTCCGGCGGGTGAAGCAGGAACCGGAAAGCTATCGCCTTCCGGACACCGGGGAAGGCAATGTGACGAACTGGTTCTTCCAGAGTGAGATGAAAGACGACTGCTACTCCATTCTGGATTCAGCCCAGACGCTGCTGGATTCCAGGGCGGCCAGCCAGGTGCTGCGGGAAGCGCTTCCGAAACTGTATGAAGCGCTGACCGGCAACATGGGCATTCCTCTGGGTCTGACCATGAAAAGCATTATAAGCCGGGATATCAGGGATTCGGAGCAGATCGCAAGGATCAATCAGGCACTACAGGAGATTCGCAAGGACGGATCAGAAGGCAGGAGGGAATGAAAATGGCGACAAACCAAGAAGTGTTGCTGGAGGTCCATGACATGGTCAAAACCTTTGGCGTTACCGTGGCCCTGAACCATGTTGATTTCGTGGTCAAGCGCGGAGAAATCCGCGGGCTGATCGGCGAAAACGGCAGCGGCAAGTCAACGGTGTCCTCCATCATCAGCGGCATTCAGAAGCCCACCAGCGGCACCATGACCTACAAGGGCAAGCCCTGGGCGCCCGCTTCCACCCTGGAGGCGCAGGACAACGGCATCTGCATGATCGTGCAGGAAGCCGGCACCATTCCCGGCATTCCTGTGGCGGACAACATCTTCCTCGGCCATGAAAAAATGTTCTCCCGCGGTCCCCTCGTCAACCATCCGAAGATGGTCCGGGAAGCCCAGAAGCTGCTGGACAGCCTGGGAATCGAGCTGGACGCCTCCGAGCGCACGGATCGCCTGAGCATGCAGCAGTGCAAGCTGGTGGAAATCGCTAAGGGTATGTACTGGGATCCGGAAATCTTCATTGTGGACGAGACCACCACCGCCCTGAGCCAGTCCGGACGCATGCTGCTCTATAAAATCATGCATGAAATCACCGCCCGGGGCAAGGCCGTGCTCTTCATCAGCCATGACCTGGAAGAGCTGATCGAGCAGTGCGATGCTGTGACGGTTCTGCGGGACGGCAAGATCATCGGATCCCTGGACAAGGATGAGTTTGATCCCGATGTCATGAAAAAGATGATGGTTGGCCGCGAGGTCAAGGGGGATTATTTCCGGAACGATTATGATCCCTATTCCGACGAGGTGGTTCTGAAGGCGGACTGCATCACCACCCGCCGCGACCTGATGTGCTTTGATCTGGAGCTCCACAAGGGAGAAATCCTGGGCATCGGCGGATTGTCCGAATGCGGCATGCACACTGTCGGTAAAGCGCTCTTTGGCGCGGAAAAAATTCTGGACGGCCAGGTCACCGTCGGCCCGGACAGGGTGGTCGTAAAGGATCCGGAAACCGCCATCCGGAACAGCATCGGCTATACCAGCAAGGACCGCGACCATGAATCCCTGGGCCTTTCCGGCTCCATCCGGGACAACATTGCCTCCACCGGCTATTATGTCAACCGTCTCTTCGGGCCTATCATCTCCTTCCGCAAGGAAAAGAACTATGTGGCCAAGGAAATCTCGGATCTGTCCCTGAAATGCGCCTCCCAGTATCATGGTGTAAATACCCTCTCCGGCGGCAACAAGCAGAAAGTGGTCTTCGGAAAGTGGATCGGCGCGGATTCCCGCATCCTGATCCTAGACTGCCCCACCCGCGGGATTGACATCGGCGTCAAGGCAGCCATGTATCAGCTGATATATCAGTTCAAGAAGGAAGGGCGGTCCATCCTCCTGATCAGCGAGGAGCTGCAGGAACTGATCGGTATGAGTGACCGGATCCTGATCATGAAGGATGGTCAGGTGACCAAGGAAGTCCTGAGGACCGAGAACCCCACTGAAAACGACCTGATTGAGTACATGATCTAAGGAGGTTGATAACGATGAAAGCTACATTCGCCCGGATCATGGAAAACCGCTGGTTCAGCCGGATGCTGTCCCCGATGTTCCTGCTGCTGCTGGCGCTGCTCTTCTCGCTGCTGACCGGCGGCCGCTTCAGCAATCCCCGCAATCTGCGTATGGTGCTGGAACAGGCGCTGGTGGTGGCCACCGTGGCCACCGGCGCAGTCTTTATCTTTGCCACCGGCAACGTCAATATCTCTATGGGCGCGGCCACAGCGCTGATCGCCACCCTGGCCGCCCAGGCTTACCTGGCCTCAAATTCCCTGGCGGTCATGTTCCTGGTGGCGCTGGCTGCCGGCGCCTTCACACTTGCGGTCACCGCCCTGCTGAGCACTGCTCTGCACGTGCGCGTGCTGTACATCACCGTCGTCATGATGACGCTGTTGTCCTCCCTGCAGAAGGGCATCCTCGGATCATCCACCATTCAGATTCCCTATGAGTTCACTTCCGCCCTGAAGAATGCCAACGTTCCGCTGTACATCTTCCTGGGCTTCTTGGTGTTCTGCATTATTCTCTTCCACTTCACCGGGTTCGGCCGGAAGCTTCGCTACATCGGCATCAACGATGTCTGTGCGGAACTCACCGGCTTCAAAAAGAGCCGTTACCTGTTCCTGGCTTTCGTGGTAGCCGGGATCGGCGTCGGCCTCGGCGCGGTCATGACCATCATCCGCAATGGCTCCATCACCACCGACACTGCGGCTTCCCTGAACATGGACTGCATGCTCGCCATCGTTCTGGGCGGCATGAGCGCCTTCGGTGGCAGCCGCTCCTATGTGCACAGCGCCATCATCGGCGCCGTCACCGTCACCGTGCTGAACAACGGTCTGCTGATGATCGGCGTCTCCAGCATGATCCTTCAGGCGATCCGCGGCGTCATCTTCATCATTCTGTTGGTGCTCAGCCAGAAGCGGCCCAAGGGGCTGCCCTCCCAGGAAGGTTAACCCCGGAAAGAATCCAAAGGAATGTTCCCCGGCTCTGCCGGGAGCAGACATAAAAAGAAATGGAGGAATTACTTTTATGAAAGCGCGCAAAATCGTATCCCTCGTCCTGGCCCTCGTGATGCTCCTCGCGATCGCTGTTCCCGCTGGCGCCGAAGGCTTCCGCAAGGTGAAGGTTGCCTACGCCACCAATGCTACGGATGAAACCTTCGTCGGCCGCAAAAAAGGTCTGGAAGAACTGGTCGGCCCCACACTGAACATGGAGTTTATGTATTCCGAAGCGCTGAGTGACGCGGGCGCCCTGACAACCTTTATCGAGAACGCGTTTGCCAGCGGCTGCGAAGGCGTATTTGTGGATCTGGCCAACGCCATGGACCAGGGCGCCGCGGTCGCCAACGACCTGGGCATGTGGTATGTGGGCGTGTCCTCTGCGGACTCCGCCGTCAACTATGATCTGCCCTACTATGTATCCGTCGTGGGGGCTTCCGCACAGGGTTACGGAACATCCTACGCCACCGCCATTGAATCCGTCCTGAGCGACGGCGAAGAGCACAGCATCCTGATCCTCTCCGGCGCTGCCGCTTATGGCGCCACCTCCTTCATTGAAGGCACCGCCGGCAGTCTCCGCGCCCTGCAGGAAATCTACGGCCTGACCTACACCAGGGATATTAACGAACTGGCCACCAGCAGCACTTCCGTGGATGCGGAAAACGACAAGGGGGTCAAGATCACCGTGGTTCCCGGTATGGGTCCCGACCTGACCAACACCGTTTCCCCCATGCTGCAGTCCGGCGAATATGATGTGGTTGTCGGCACCACAACCATTTACGGCTCCCTGAGCGTGGCTGTGGATGAAGTGGAAAAGGCCACCGGCAAAAACATCTTCTTCATCTCCCGTGACGTGCTGTCCGATACCATCGGCAACGCTTTCCACACCAACGATTCCACCGGTCACCCCGTCATGGACGCCGTCGTGACCCAGGCCACCTTTGAAACTGTGTCCGGCATGATTCTGCTGCGCAACGCCATCGACGGCTATGCCGACAACATGCGGGCGGACGGCCGCTGCTCCCGGGTTCCCGGTTCCGCTCCTCTGGTTGTAGTTTCTGCCGAACAGTTTGACATCCTGTCCGCGGAAGACATCCCCTTCGCCTTCTGCACTGCGGAAGACATCCTGGCCCTGACCGGCCCCGATGCCACCTGGGAAGCCATTGACGCCTTCGGTGCCTCCCTCACCACGGAAGCTGTCATCGAGAAGTTCAACAAGTAAGCCGTACCTCTCCGGAATTCACATAAAATGAACTTTGCCTTGCGGGCAAAGCACAGGGAAGGAAGATATTGATGACTCAGTCCAATAAGTTCTTGCGCTTTCTGAAACAGGTGGCGATAGCTCTGGCTTTGCCCGCAATCATGTTTATCCTCATGGAGCTGCTGATCTATGCGACCCAGGGCAAGCATCTGTTCAATTCCGTCCTGGATATCCGCAATCTGATCCGCGGTTCCGGAAATGCGGCCGCCATTGCCTTCGCGCTTTCCATGAACCTGACCAGCGGCCGTATGGACCTCTCTCTCGGCGCGCAGCGTGCGGCCGGCACCATCATCGGCGGCCTCATCGCCCAGGCCCTGGGGCTCACCGGCATCTGGTACCTGGTGTTCGCCGTCCTCTGCGGCATCGCCTTCGGCGCCCTGGTCGGCGTCGCCTTCGTCACCCTGCGGGTGCCTCCCATGGTTCTTGGCATCGGTATGGCCTGCATTCTGGAATGCGTGGGCTTTGCCGCTTCCAACGGCATCGGTCTGAAGATTGTCGGCCGGGCCGGCACGGAGATCCTGTCGGATGCTTCTTTCACCATTGTGGTTGTGATCATCATGGCGGTCTTCATGCTCTTCCTGATGACCTACACCCGTTTCAGTTATAACTTCCGCGCTGTCCGCGGAAGCCAGCAGATAGCACGCAACAGCGGTATCAATGTTTTCGTGAACGTCGCCATCTGCTACACCGTGGCCGGCGCCCTGGTGGCCGTTTCCGGTCTGCTGGACAGCGCCTTTGCAGGCTCCATGAACGCCTCCATGGGTCTGACCAGCAACGGTTCCGTCATGGCCAACATGTTCGCCATGATGATCGGCTGCGCCTTCCTGTCCCGGTATATCAACCAGGCGGTCGGCATCATTTCCGCCGCGGTGGCGCTCCGGATCTTCGGCATGGGGCTGACGGCCTTCAATGTCTCCGATGCCGTGTCCAGCTGTATCAACATGGCGCTGTTCATCGCCTTCCTGGTCTGGCAGGCGAACAGCCATGTCCTGAAGCAGCGCAAGTATGACCGTGAGCGGATCGCCCAGGCCCAGGAAATGAAAAAAGCCCGGGCTGCCGCGGTCTGACCGGGCTTCAAACTGAACATCCCTGCATTATCACCGATCGGGATTCGCCCCAGAAGCAGACGAATCCCGATCTCTTGTATCGGAGTGGAATGACATGACGACTACGCTGGACACATTCGTCAGGAGGCATGATTTTTTGGTCTGCGTCGATTCTGATGGCTGTGCCATTGACAACCTGACAGCCAAGCACAGGCTCTGTTTTGCTCCCTGCCTGATCCGGGAGTGGCGCCTGGAGGCCTGGTCGGACCGGGTGACTGCCCTGTGGGAGCGGATTAACCTGAACAGCCTGACCCGCGGGATTCACCGGTACCGCGCTCTGGCCCTGGCCCTGGAGGAGATTCACCGGGATCTGACACCCGTGGAGGATCTGCCTGTGCTGATCCGTTGGGTGTCGTATACGGAGGATTTTTCGGAAGCCAGTCTGGAAAGGGAAATTCAGAGCACGGCCTCGCCGCTGCTGAAAAAGGCGCGCCGCTGGTCCGCGGCTGCCAACCAGGCCATCGAGGCGCTTTCCTGGGAGCAAAAGCAGGTATTTCCGGGAGTCCGGGAGGCGCTGACGGAAACAGCCGCTGCAGCTGATATCGCCGTCATTTCCAGTGCAAACCGGGAGGCGGTCCTGCAGGAATGGGAGCATGGCGGCTTGGCTTCCCTGGCCGATGGTTTCCTGTGCCAGGAAGCCGGAAAGAAAACGCGCCTGATCGCCGGCCTGTGCCGAAAAGGCTACCCCGAGGGTCATATTCTGGTGATCGGCGACGCTCCCAGCGACCGCGCCGGTGCGGAGCTGAACGGCGTGCCTTTTTTTCCGGTTCTTGTGGGCCGGGAACCAGAAAGCTGGGCTCATTTCCCCTATGCGCTCAGAATGTTTCTGAATGGCAGCTACCAGGCGGAGCAGGCCCGACTGTCTGAAGAATTTATGCAGAATCTTTCAGGAGGACAAGTCCCATGATCAATTTGAAAGCCAAACCCTTCTGCCTCACGGAAGAACAGATTGCCTGGGTGCAGGATACCCTGCGCGGCATGACCCTGGAGGAAAAAATCGGCCAGCTGTTTGTCATGATGACCTATCTGCCCGGCGTCCATGAGGATAAAATCCGGGAGGAGGTCAGTGCCTGGCATCAGGGCGGTCTCCGCTGGCAGCGGAAAAATTCCGCGGAAGCCTGGCAGCAAAATCGCCTGTACCAGCAATACAGCCGCATCCCGCTGCTCATCGCTGGTAACTGTGACACCGGCGGCGCCGAATGTGTTCCGGACGGCACCTATGTGGCCACAGCTGCTCAGGCAACCGCTGGTCGGGATCCGGAAACCGCCTACCGCATCGGTCTCACCAGCGCCCGGGAAGCCGGCAGCATCGGCGTCAACTGGCTTTTTAACCCGGTCTGCGACCTGTATATGAACTGGCGCAATACCATCGTCAACACGCGCAGCTACGGCGCGGATCCGGACCGGGTTCTGGAAATGACGCGGGCATATATCCGCGGCGTACGGGATTCCGGCTTCCCCATTGCCTGCACCGCCAAGCATTTTCCCGGCGATGGCACCGAGGAACGGGACCAGCATCTGGTGATGGGCTGCAACGATCTGTCCTGCGAGGAGTGGTATGCTACCTTCGGCAAGGTTTATCAGACCCTGATCGACGACGGAATTGAAAGCGTGATGGTGGGCCATATCGCCCAGCGAGCCCTGAGCAAAAAGCTGAATCCGGCCCTGCGGGATCAGGATATCCTGCCCGCCACCCTGTCCCCCGAGCTGCTGCAGGGCGTCCTGCGCGGCGAGATGGGCTTTAACGGCGTGATCATCACAGACGCCACCCAGATGATCGGCTTCAATGCCGTCATGCCCCGCCGTAAAGCCATTCCCGCCGCCATTGCCGCCGGGTGCGACATGATTCTCTTCGCTAATGATGCTGAGGAGGATCTTACCTATATGCGGGAAGGGATTGAAAACGGCACCATCACGCCCGAGCGTCTGGAGGAAGCCCTTACCCGAATTCTGGCGCTGAAGGCCAGACTGGGCCTGAAAAAGGAGACTTACGTCTTCCCGGATGCTTCCCTGCGGGAAAAATGGATCGGCTGTCCGGAGCATGTCTCCTTCCGGAAAGAAGCCGCGGAAAAATGTCTCACCCTGGTCAAAGACACCCAGCACCTGCTGCCCCTGGATCCTGCCGGTAAACGCGCGTATCTGGTGTACGTGCATACCATTCCCAACAGCAAGGCCTACAGCGGCGACCCCACCCTGGACGTGCTGAAGGAGGAGTTGGAAAGCGCCGGCTTCTCTGTGGATATCGCCCCCACCTTTTATGATCTGGAAGCCCGAAACGGCGTCTCTTTCCGAAACCTGATCACCTGCATGGACAAGGGGCCCCGGGAGGAATTCAAAAGGAAATATGACGTGGTTTTCCTGGTGATGAACTTTTCCGGCTATGCCCAGACCAACGAGGTCCGGGTCACCTGGAGCTATGATCATTCCAGCGACCAGCCCTGGTATCTCAGCGAGGTGCCTACCGTGACCGTCAGTCTGAATTATACCAACCACCTGATCGATGTCCCTCAGGCGAAGACCTTCATCAATGCCTATGGCAGCAAGCGGGAAAACATCCATGCCCTGGTGGAGCGCGTCACGGGCAGAGCTCCTTTCACAGGAACGCCGGAGGAAACCGTCTTCTGCGGCCGCTGGGAAACACGTCTGTAAACCTTCCTCGTTTCTCCCCAGCGCTTCCATGCACCATTCAGGAGGATCCAGCCATGGATATTCGTATTTCTTCCACTGCCCCGACAGTCCCCCACAAACGCCACTGGCAGTTTTGCGTCGGTTCCGGCCATGCCCTGCTGGCACTGCGCACCGACTACGTGAAGCAGCTCCGCTTCATCCATGACACCCTGGGTATCGAGCGGGTACGTTTTCACGGCATCTTCTGCGACGACATGCGTACCTGCAATGATCTTTCCATGCAGATGTCCGTCCCCGGGGCGGAACAGTTTACAGAATACAACTTCAACGCCTGCGCCCTGGCTTATGACAATGTCCTGGAGGCGGGCATGAAGCCCTTTGTGGAGCTGTCCTTCATGCCGGAGCGGCTGGCCCTGAAGGAGGAAAACCGTCCCATGAAAGGCGGCTTTTTCTACAAGCCCAACATTGTCCCCCCCGCGGATTACGCCGCCTGGCGGGAATACGTTCAGGCCTTTGTCCGCTTCCTGATCCGCCGCTACGGGCCTGAGGAGGTCCGCACCTGGTATTTCGAGGTCTGGAATGAGCCGGATCTTCCCTACGTCTTCTGGAACGGCACCCGGGATGAATACTTCCGTCTGTACGCGGAAACCGCCCGGGCCATCCGGGAGATCGATCCCGCTATTCCCGTCGGCGGCCCCGCCACCAGTAGCAGCAAATGGATCGAGAGCTTTCTTCATTTCTGCCGGCAGAACGATGTGCCCGTGGACTTTGTTTCCACCCATCAGTACGCTGGGGATCCCCTGGGAGGCGTGGAGGACCAGGGAGAACCGGAGGCGGAGAACAGCCGGTCCGGCGGCGAATCCTGGGCCGCCCGCATGCGCAAGGCTGCCGAAGGCTTGAAAACCGCGGAGGACAAAACCTTCCTCAGCGGATACCGGATCCTGACCCCGGACAAATCGGAAACGACAGCTATCCCTTCCGATCTGTTCCGGAAAAACGCCGCCCGGGTCCGTCAGCAGGCCGGAAATCTGCCGGTCTATTATACCGAATGGAATGAAAACGCCATTTTTTCCGCCTGGACCAACGATACCCGCAAGGTCGCGGCCTATGACGTAAAAGCAGCCCTGGAGGTGGCGGACAGTGTGGACGGATCCTCCGTCTGGTGCTTTTCCGATATCTTTGAGGAGCTTCATCCCTTCCCCCAGGAGTTCCACGGCGGTTTCGGCATGCTCTCCCAACACGGGATTCCCAAGCCCGTCTGGCATGCGATTAAAATGCTGCATGACGCCGGAGATCTGCGTTTCGACCTGGGGCCGGAAGCCACGAAGGGCGAAATCGGCTATGCCGCGTTCCGCGGTGAAAAAGAAATACAGGTCCTCTTGTTCCGTCAGAACATGAAGAACCTGAAGCTTCCCGGCGAACGCGTTCGCCTAACTCTGGAAATCCCCGTTGCCCCTTCTTCCGTCACCGTGCGCCGCATTGACGAAAACCACGGCAATCCTCTGAAGCTCTGGCAGGAAATGGGCGCTCCGGAGCAGCTGACCCGCAATGAAGTAAACGCACTGGTACGGAAGAGCGCCGTTCTTCCGGAGCCCTGGTCCTGCTGTTACGAGAACGGCGCCGCCTCCCTGGATCTGATTCTGGATGTCAACGACGTGTACTTTGTTACCTTCACGGTATAAGCTTCGATGCCCATGAAAAACTGCCACGCCTGGATACTATGAAGCAAAGTATCACAATGTTTTCCTCCATGCTGAAATCAGTCAGTCGTTATCTGGCCAACCCGGATGATAACGAAATTGATGAAGAAGAAATGCTTTCCATCGAAGAATACCAGGCCCTGGAAGCTGAAGTATAGAAAGCATCTCAGTATTTCGAATACACCGCACCATACGGGAGCCGCAAAATATTGTGTGACTTTAAACAGGCAGACATGGAAAAAATTTTGGATTGGCTTTGATCATGTCCCGGTAATTGTTCTTCTGCAGCTCAATGGAAAGCAGCTGATCAATGTCATCCGTGGAAACGCGGCAGTAGGCTGCTACCCGGAGAATCCGATCCTCCTGAGCCGCTGCCGCTGTCGCCGCGATCTTTCGGACGTTTTCACCAGTGTAGGTGTTGACTTCTTCCCGGAGCGCTTCCTTGGCCCGGGTGCGTTCCGACATGAATCCGTCTCCGGACGGTGTTTCCTGCAGCAAGCCCTCCGCCTTCCGTCTGGCCTTTTCCTCCGCCTTCGGGCGTATGTCTTTCAATGTATGGCTCATTTCCATTCATCTCAGATTCCGCTGGTGATCAGACCGGCGGTAGTGTGATATAGCCATACTTTTCTTATTCCAGCAACGTCCGTCCGGTCGCATCTTCAAAATTTTCTTCATCTGCCGGATTCATGCGTTTGAACTCTCCGTCGAACACCAGCACCAGGGGATCGATCCCCAGCACAGCGCAGATGGAAAGCCCCAGCTTCATACTGGCATATCGGATATCCCGTTCCCCGCATTCAATGCGCTGATATTGCCGGATATGCACACCGATGAGCGTTGCCACCTGCTGCTGGGAGTACCCCATAGCATTCCGGGCTTCGCGAATGATCTGCACCTGAAGCGGATACTTGGTATTCATAACTGTTGCCCTTTCTGCCTGCCGGTTGCAGGTACTGGGATACAGCCATACGGTCGTGGAGAAGTCAAGGGCAGACGTAGAAAGTTATCTTTTTTGTAAGAGAACAAGAAAAAACAAGAAAAAAGCTCCTCCCCGGCTTAAAAAACGAATCGAAAAAACTGTACATTCTTGCCTGAATATGTTATTATCCACGCATGGCAAAGGAGTCTGAAACTCTTTGCCTTTTTTATTTTGGAGGACGTCGATAATGCATGAAGAATGTGGTGTGCTTGGAATATGGTCTCCATGCAGGAAAAACGTAGCACAGGATATTTATCTCGGGCTGTACGCACTGCAGCACCGGGGGCAGGAAAGCTGTGGGATCGCGGTATCATGTGATGGAGTCTTTCAGCATTTTAAAGGAGACGGGCTTGTGGGAGAAGTCTTCAACCGGAATGCGTGTTTCTTCTCCTCCGTTCCGGTCTCCCTGCTTCTACGGAACCGACGTGGATTCCAGGGAAAACCTGATTGCCTGCCGGCTCCATTCCGTGAAGGAGATCGCAGCAGAAATCGGCGCGGATTCCCTGGCCTACCTCTCCGTAGACGCTGCTCGACGCCTTGGAGGAGAGTCTGCCCGCTTCTGCTGTGACGGTTGTTTTACAGGTCGTTATCCGATTGATATCCCGGAAGATCAGGGAAAAAGCAAGTTTGAAACTCCTATTAACGGCAATCATGAATAATTCCTGAGTATGGAGGTGCTTTCATGGCGGCTTTTGAAAAGGTACTTTCCGGTATACCAGCCCTTGATCAGGCGGTAGATTACATCCGGATGGGCGACAACGTGGTATGGCGTGTTTCCAGTCTGGAAGAATTTCGCTGTTTTGCAGTTCCTTTCGTGGAACAGGCAAAAAAAGACGGGCGGAATATAATCTATTTCCGGTTTGCCAGCCATCCGGAGCTGGTGCCTGAGTGCCCGGAAGTGAAGCGGGTCTGCATCCCGCTTTCTCACCTTTTTGAGACGTTCACGGTATGTGAGTTCTACCACGACTTAACGACAGAACATA
>Ga0326511_10001465_pt1 | contig 19500 bp, 14 predicted proteins | sample 0_2496_0518_D_FD_203701 | JGI IMG/M metagenome (GOLD analysis project Ga0326511, IMG submission 203701) | Bovine rumen microbial communities from UC Davis, California, United States - 0_2496_0518 | ecosystem: Host-associated > Mammals > Digestive system > Stomach > Rumen | place: USA... | reverse complement strand
TGGGTACCTGCCATCTTGAGAGCGAACATCCTTTAGTATTTTCAAATATGTAGTTGAAAACTCTTCTTGCTTCTTTTCCCAGCCTATATATCCTTTACATTCATCGTACAATTTTTGAAGTTCTGCAATATGATTCTTGTCTTTTACAACGATGTGGTTTTGTGTTCTTTTTAACCTATGAATTTCACAATATGTTTTATACCCTTCACTGTATTTATGCTGAATGATGTTTGCTAATTGACGAAGATTATCTCTTTGCTTCCACGTTTCTTCTGAATCTGCATCTATTATTCGTAACTCATCTAGTATCATCGAAGCTATTGCAATATTCACTTTTTGATAAATAGTCATATTCACAGTGAAATATTTCTTATAGAAATTCCTGTCTTTTACACTTGGAATATACTCATTAATAAACTCATATACAGAATATGGGAATTGATTAGCTAATGCGCTCACTCTTTTTAAAAGCTCATCCCAATCCTGCCAGTCGCTATCAGAAAAAGATAGCATAATCTTAATATCATCCTCTGACAATGCTGAGATGGCTGGATCTTTTTCTCTATTCAACAATATCTTAATTTGCGAGGAATGATTTTGAAGTAATGAAATTACACGATTATTCTTTCCATTACTTTTGATAATGAAATAAATCAGTGCTGCCAATACCACAGATCCGATGAGTACTACTGCAAAAATATCGCTATTACCCATATTATTACTCTTTCTTTTTTGCCTTTGGCCTATTTATTTTTGGTATAATCTGTATAATAAATCTTTTATTATAATCTTCGACTTTGTCGTCTCTATTGATACCATTGAATCCGCTTCCGGCAATAATAACCTCTGTATTATATTTTCTAAAGTCTATTCCTTTATTTTTCCAGTATAGGTAAAGTGCCAAAGCGCGATTATAACTAAGATGATACATATCAACATTGTCTGGATCGTAATTTCCAGACTTTAGGTTTTCCCATTTGATGGCTGCATTTCCCTCAATTACCATTTGATATTTGAAAGCCTCATTTAGGTTTAAGGATTGAAGGATTTGTAACAAATCATTTCCGACAGTGTCAACAACGCCATGAAATTCGGGTTTAATTTTGTCATCATTAGAAAAGAAAATTTCTTTTTCCTGGAAATCTTTAGCATAGAACATTTTTCTGATAGAATCATATTCTAATGATGACGATTTGCTCAACACTTTGAATTGATCTTCCAACTGAAGAATATTCTCTAAGTCCTTCTTATCGGCTATAGCCTCCTTGTATGCTTTTCTAAGTTCACCATTCATGCCTCCCACTTTAACAAGACAGATAATGAATAGAACGAGCATAACAAAGAAGAGACTTGTCATCAAGTCTGAGTAACTAGTCCAAAACGGGTCTTTATGTTTGTCCTTTGCCATAATTAACTCTTCATTTCTTTAATTGCAGAAATCATTTCTTTAACCGCGGTCAGAAGGTCAGTGTTCAATTTTGCACCATCAGCTTGGGCTTTAACCTGAGACTGCTTAAGACTTTGAATTTCCTGCTTAAGATCCGTATAGCAGGTTGCCTGAACATTCGCATACTGAATTAGTGAATCGAGTACTTCCTTTTGTTTCGAAAAAGAGCTAAATGCAGCCTGATTGTCTTGTACAAAAGATTTGATATAGTCTGTCGAAACCCGAAGCTGGTCATGCAATTCCTCTGATATTGTAGATGCATCTGACATTAATTCGTCAAATTGTTTTCTCCACATTTCGCGAGCTTCAGAACCTGTTGGGAAATGTGTCTCGATTGCCGTTTTGAACTGAGATTGCAATTTGCCAGCTGTTTCTTGATTCTCAACAACAACTTTCAGTGATTGGGCAAAATCCTCGAAGGTCTTAACAATTGTGTCTATTTTGGATATTGCGGTATTTACTTTTTGGATTGTTTTATTCAAAGAGTCTTGATAGTCATTGAAGGTTTCGAGAGATTTTGATGACTCTTTTAAAGTATTGAATGTATCAGCAATTTGAGTAGCCACTTCTGTTTGGTTCATTTTGTTTATCTCCACCAGTAAAAGGTGCTGCTTCTCAATGTTGTCATTGAGTAATTCTGCAGAATTAGCATATGCATCCAGATTATGGCCAAACTTACCAATAAACTCACCAAGCACCCCTTTCAGTGAATTCAAGCTCGAAGCCATGCTATTTGAAAGAATCGGCATCAGTTCTCTTCTGATGAAATCATAGTAGCCATTTTTATTGCGGTCGCATTCAGAGAGAGCTTTCTTGTAATTAATTGAGGAGTTAATAATCATCAGGAATAATCCGACAAAACTAGCTATCATTGCAATTACCACACCGATAAGAAGGTTTCTTAGAGCAGACATTTCTCCCGAATTAAACAGTTCATCAACGTTGAATGCAATACCTGTCAAACCTGTGATGATACCAATGAAAGTGCCTGCCAGTCCTAAGTATAGAGGAACATTAACAGTGTTGGTTATTTGTGCCTCTAAAGACTCAATCTTTCTTTCGCATATTTCTTGAATGATAGTGAAGTCTGCTGATGTTCCAACATTTTTGCATAGGTAGGCATTTGTTTCTTTAACAACCTCCTTGAACGCGGAACTTCCAACATTATTTTTTAAGATAATTAAATCAACGTCCGCATACTCCATAGGAGCAACTTGGCCGATTTCTTCAAAGCCTTGTTCAACATCTTGATTCTCCTCATCTTCATAATGGATGGCAGGAGGCTCTGGTATATGCCTTTTTGGAGGATTCTCAATGAAATCTTCCATTTTCTTTTTCGATTGAAGAATATCTTTTGTGATTGATGTTTCAATCAATTCAAATGAAGATTCATTTGGAAAGAAATCTGAAAGCTGAGATATTTTATCTCGGGTTTCATTAAAAGACTTAATTTGAAAATACAAAACTACGGCAACAATAATAATTGCCAAAACGATAAGGACAAACTCAAGAAGTCCCATTCCAAAAACTGTGACTGGTTCCATATTTTATAATATTTTTAGTTGCTGATCATTGTCTTTTTTATTTTGTTTTTTCCCCTTTTTAATTGCCAATTTCCTTTTTTCCACTTCTTCACGAGTTAGTGGGGAATATGTCACCCCCTCTTTGGGGTATTCCCCTTCAACATATAACTTTACTAAACCTGCATGAGAGATAGGAGATGTGATATCTCTAAACTCTATGTTAGTATTATAATCAAGAAAAACAATCTCATGTGTTTGGGCTCGTTCTGCAATCCTGGTTACAATGTCATGAACAGCAGGAATATTATCCAAGACCCACTTATATGTAGGCAAATATATGAGCATTCTTGCGTCAAAGTAGTTTAACAATTCAGTACCATAAACCCCTTTTCTGTGTCCAAGAGGAGGGCCGAAATGCCTAACGGTTCTTTTCAGCCCCTTCATGGTATCGTTTTTGAACATTTCAACATCAACATCTGATGATTGGAAAACTTTCAGCCCTTGCCAAATTGCTTCAACACAAGTTGCTGTCATTCCCGGAGTGAACGGAACGGGTATGTTTCCATGTGGATAAAATGGACTTAACATCTGAGCATATTTTTTGTTAGATGTTGAAGTAATGTCAAGAATATCAGCTGTTGGGTACTGTTCTTGAATCTTTTCCAGTTTTCTTTTTTTACTTTCAATGTATATCATATTAGCCAAAGTACATTATTTTGGGGTTATTAATGTTTGTAATATATTTTGACGGAAGGAAGGTCTTTATCATGCATTCTGCTTGATGTAGAGAGAATATTTCGCCCTCGTCTCTGCTCACAAAATTTCTTTGTGTAGCATTAATATTTATCTTCTTTACTGCTTCCATATCACCACCTTTATAGAAAGAACTAGATGCAGCATTCCTATCGGTAAAGAGAGTGTCTTTGAAAGCAGCAACTTCGATGTCTATATATAGAAGATAAAGTGTGGCTCCTTCTTTGTGCTTCCTATAAGCCATAGGATGGTCATTACAGAAGCTTAGACGAACATAATCTTGTAGTCCATGCCTTTTGTCATATCTACGCGAGTCGCTATCACCTCCTGCATTTGGAATGTGAATATCGTTTTGTTCACAATAATACCAAGAGTACAAGCCTCCCAATTTCTTAATCTGATACCAATTCTCTTTATCTGTAAAATGATAGAATCTTTTTACTCCTTTCATTTCGAGATATTCAAGAATCATATCCCCATCATCTTTCCTTTTTGTAACCAAAGATGTTAGGCGTTCCATTTCAAGACTACGCCTTTCTTCTTCTTTAGCAAGTTCCTCTTCATATTCTCTTGCTTTTCTTTCCCGCTCATGCCTTTCCTGTTCTTCGCGCAGTTTCCTCAATCTTTCCTGTTCAATCCGTTTCTCCTCTTCCTCTGCTTTGCGCTTGGATTCTTCTTCTAAACGTTTGATTTCTTTTTGACGCAGTTCTTCTCTTAAAACATGGATATCTTCTGGAATATCACTATAAAGATTGTTAAGCTGCTCATCATTAAGCTCTTGTAATGCAGGCGATGTCTCAAACAGGATTTCTTCGGCAGTATCAGGGTCTTCACAAAGAATTAGCGACTTTATTGTATCGTAGTTCTTTGCAACTAGTTGTTTTAGTTGTTTCCTCCTCTCGGCAGCTTCTTTCTGTCTCTCTTCCATCAAGTCTTTCATCGTCCGAATCTTTTTAGGTTTCGGAGGCTCAAAAGACTTTACTTCTACCTTTGTTGGGGGAGCAGAAGAAAAATGAAGTTCAAAACTAGGAGCATTTATTTTAATTGTCTCCAATTGTTCTAACTCATTATTAGCTGTTCTTTGACCATCTCGCAGTTCAATTATACGGGAATCCAACTTACGAATAACATGATCGTAATCTGAACCTGTAAATAATCGAATTATTTTATCAAAGAATCTCATAATAATTTATTTTCTTTATTCTGAACTTAAAAAATTCATGTTCTAAAACTATTTTTGTGCAAAAATATAAAATATTAATTATTCAGAGTACAACAATTTGTTCACAAGGCTTGTGGAAAATACATTTTTCTTCTATTATTATATCATGGCAAACGAAAGACTGTAGAGTCAATGCGTCGATGTAGAACCACTGAGCATTAATAACAAAATTGTCAGCCGTTACTGCAGACTTTGGATATTTATATGAATATGCCATTTTTTTATATTTGGATACTTCCAATTATTTAAATACAAATTGTAAAATTACAAGTATTACAATTCCTGCAATAATCAACCAACGGTTTATCTTTACCGATTTTAATGCTTCTGCCTTAGATTCCTGTATTGTGCTTATTACTTCCTCCTTTGTCTTATTAATTGTCGAGGTGATGCTGTTTGTAGACGATTGTACCAATATGTCAATGTTTTGACATATTGTCGTCAAACGAGCAACGCTACTTGCAAGAGAGTCTGTTTTACCCCCAACGCCATCAATCTTTTCATTCGTTTGATGTAGAATTCCAGAAAGAGACTGCTCGGAATGAGTTATGGCTTGCAAGACTGCACCTTTGCTACTCTCAATCTTTTCATTGAGACCAGAAACTATACTTTTCAGATCTTCCAAAGCGGCATCCTGTTCGTCTTGTGAGTCTTTCAGCTCCTTCAAAATCTCATTAAGAGTGCTTTTTACGCTTTCAATTTCTTCTGTTGCTTTCTTAATATGTTCCTGTAAAGCTACTAACTCTTTAACTTCTTCTGATAATTTATCATTCTGCTCGGAAAATTTTACTATAATTGGCTCAGTTTTGGATTTGAAATCCTTACTGGTCTTTTCAATTCCAGTTTCAAATGCACTGATGACTTCAGTACAAGTTGAGTTAATCTGAGTTATAGCCGCCTCATATTCATGAGATATAGAACTTTCGTGTGCACTTAAATCTGTCTCCCATGACTGAAGTCTTACACACAGAGTTTTAACAGCTGACACATATTCTTTGACCTCCTTCTGAAGTTCTGAGCTTGCTTTAACAGTGGATTCCACTTGCTTCCTTGCGGACTCAACTTCATTCAGGCTTTCTTCCATTTTGGCCAATGAGGCTAATAATTCTTTTGATTCCATATCGCTATTCTTGATTATTCAGACAAATAATTATCTATAAACCCTTTGAGCCATTCATTGTGCAAATCAACTTCACAATGCATGTCCCAACTACGCATTTGATTAATCTCTTCTTCAGTTGCAGCATTACGACTGTTTATTGCGAATGCTTGTTTGTAATCTTCCATTTTATGGTAAAAGTCTTTCTTGTCATCAGTCCTTTTATAAAATTCCCGATATCCACGCATATAGCTATTTTTCAACTCTTCTTGAAGGTTACGATTGGATCCCACTTTGAGATACGTAAGACAATAAACATTCAAAAAGTCTAATGTCGGATTGGGTTCTGCAATAGCCCTTCTTATCAAACGCACAGCACCCTGTAGATGCTTAATATTATCTTTAGGTGAACTGGTACCAACCACATCCTCATCTATGACTCTCATATATTTGAAAAGAATATCATATGATGATACTTTTCCTTCATTGGTATCATCTGTTAAGGAGAAATTCTGTCCGTTCTCAGTCTGATAGTCCTTACGAGCATATTTCGAATTAAAATAGTAGTAAATAAAGTCTTTAAGAGCCTCATTTGCTTCTTTCCAATTGTCACCATAGCTGACACCTTCCATACAGAAAGAGCGAATGTCGTCTATTGCTTGTTTACGCTTTACTGCAATCTTTTCGTAGATAAACTCTGTCAAGTATCCAAGACATTTGTGAACTTCATTTTCCCCTTTGTAACTTGGAACTTTACTGATTTCCTGTGCAGCTCTTTCCTTGGTATAGTATCTTTCAAGAAATGACTGCAAAGCACAATAATAGGCTCCGTTCTTTTTCCTTCTAGCAACAACGCGATATACATGATTACCATAATCTTCTGTAAAATCATCAATCAAGCCAATACAGCACATTCTATAGATAGCCTTAGCAATATCACTCTTATCTCTTAGGATTTCAAGAGAATTCTTATTTGTGTCATATTCTATTCCTGACTCAATATTACGCACACGGCGAGAGGCTCCTTCTTTCCAAATTAAATGGACTTTCTCTTTTCTGCCTCCATTGTCAAACAGGAAAATTGGAATTGAAGAAATGAGAGCAACGACTTCTGTTCCCTCTTCAGATTCCAAAACTTTCTGCAAGAAATCAGAGACCTGAATAGTATCTTTCAATTCTGCATCGTTTCCATAAAAAATCTGAGTATTTGAACGGCTTAAAAGCTCAAACATAGTTCTTTTTTCTACAAGTGTACCTTTAAAGTTGTTGTTATAAAAGTACATTACCGTTTCAAAGTCTACGTTTTGGTACTCAAAAGCTCTTGCAGGAATGGATAGCCCTGATTGTCGGAGTAGTTCTTCCAAGTCATTTTTGTATACATACCCTCTTCCAGCTTCTGGTACTCTCCTTAATTGACACTGATTATACTCAGTACATTCCCCTTCACAGGGTCCCTTGTTACATTTTTGGCAAGGCAGATTGCATAGCTTATACGCAAATCGTTTGTTACAAACATCGCAATGTAACTTTACCATATCTTTCTCAGGAGTACAATAGTCAAAGTATTGTTCATCGATAGAAAGACCATAGAAGTCGAGTATTTCCTGTAAATCACCATCGTAAAACCACTTGTTCCGAATGATATACATCGGGAAATCGTTTATTGGACAGCTGCGGTTGATTCTGATAAGCTTATAATCAGCTAAAAGTATACATGACAGAGCCATTTTTCTGTCTCGACCGGCACGACCAGCTTCCTGAACGAAGCTCTCTAGTGAACTGGAGTAGTTCATGTTCACAGTAAAGCGAACGTTCGGTTTATCAATACCCATGCCAAATGCCTTTGTTGCAACCATTAAAGGCAATTTGTTTTCACGGAACAGGTCAAGGTTTTCAAACGATTCTCTGTCAATCTCATCGGCATCGTCTCCATCACCGCTACCCATAAATGTGCCTATCTTATGAACGCATTCACTTAATGAATCCTTATTGTCGTTCACGGATAGTCCTGTATTGTTTTTGTGTGGACAAAAAACAATTCCTGCTTGTGTATACTCCTCAGAATCTCCAAAGAATTCATCTGGTAACACAACAGACAAATCAGTATCTATACTACCTTCAAGGTTTTGACGTTCGTTAAAACGCGCTTTTATCAGTGCTACTGAGTCTGGATCCTCCAACTCCTCAATGTAACTTGGAATCTTTTCAAGATAGCCTTTCAAGAATTCTTGCTTTGATGGATAGACACTCCATTTACTTGTCATTTTGACTGCTCTTGGCAAACTAGCATCAAGCATGTGATTCTGATCGAAATACTCATCTTTTTCGCAAACGATAGGAACTTTTTCTATTTTGTACTGTAGTTCAAGTCTATTTGTATTCTCATCTCTAATAATTGTATCAGAGTCTAACTCAAAAGCTCCATCTCCTGAAAGTTCTCGCTCAACATCAGCCAGGACATCAAAAGAAGCTGTAGCTGTAAGTCCAAATAGTGTTAAATGTTTATTGTCGTCCTTTTGCTTGGGCAATACATATTGATAAAGATTTCTTCCAAGGTGCAGGTAAGTAAAACGAAAATCATGTCCCCATTCAGAAACACAGTGAACTTCATCAATAACGCCATAGCTAAAGTAAACACCTACATTATGCATGTTTCTTAACTTCTCACGGAAACTATATGTACATAGTCTTTCTGGTGAAAGGAAGACAAACTGTACCATTGACGTTTCCATCATCTTTGCTCTTTTTTCTTTCTCTGGGGCATCGACGGTAGAGTTAATATATGTACAGGTATCAATACCTGCTTTTATCAGCCCATCATATTGATCAGTCATAAGAGACCTAAGCGGATCAACAACAAGTGTAACACCAGGCTGTAGCATGGCTGCCAATTGGTATGTAAGTGACTTACCGCCACCTGTAGGCAGCAAACCGATAACGCTCTTGTTTTGGAGAGCACGACTCAAGATTGGAAGCTGTCCGGGCCGGAATCCTTCTTTACGGAATAGCAACTGAAGGAAGTATTGTAGTGCTTCTTCTTTTTCAGTAATAGGAACATAGTTTCCTTGTAAATCTCTGTTTACTAATGGCTGGTATATAATGCTATCAGAAGTGTAAATATGTCTTTCAGAATGAACGTAGTTAGCAGAACGGATGAAGAAATAGCAATTTTGGTTGCATTTAAAGGTGCTAAAAGCTTTCTCCTCCAGCCCAGAGCGACGCATAACAGAAATGTCGAAAACAACATCATATTTTTTTGCGTGATTTATCTTCTCTATGTCATTAACAACATTGACACAGATAGAATTATCCTCTACATTCGGATTGTGGAGAGGTGAGCCGACAAAAGCCGAAGAACTGATTACATCAATTTGGATGTTAGGGAAGCGAACTTCTTTGTATTCCTCACTTAATGTTGCCAGATTGTTGAATGAATCAGCAAGATCTTTTAGTGCCAGAACCGTGCAGGGGACATCGCGTTCATATGCAAGAATGTTCAAAAAATCTTGTTTGTAATCAACTCTACCAGTAATCATCGCCTCTATCAGGGTTTTCTGAATACGGGCAATGCCGATGGGAGATAGTGTGAATTGCAAGATCTTAATCCAAGATTCGTCAAAATACTTTTTCCATGCTTTATTAACATTTGCAAAGTAGTCATTTTGTAGCTGCGCTATTTCCCGAGCAAAATCGTCGATATTCTTTACGCGTAAACAATCCCATCCTTTGCTAGCTAAAGCTGTAGTTCTATAATCATCTAATGCGCGTGACTTTTCATTATTGTGGTATTTGGCACCATCTATCTCGACAACAATACCATGTTTTTCGTTTCCATCCTCGTCGATAATTGGATGTGGGTACTCGCATGCAAAATCAACTCGTTGGGAGTGATGGACTCGTTGTCCTGTTATGGACATCAAGCTTCTTTGTGGCAGCAATATCTGGCGTAGTTCTGCAGGTGCTTTACGAAGGATAAAGTCTTTCTCAAAATCACTCTCAAGAATATTGTTACAATATGTATTCTCATCTAAGGTGAGTCGTCCATCTATCGCATATAGAGCCAATAATATATCATTAAGTTCCAACCCTTTTGCATCATAATTCAAGGCACCTAGGTTGTCATCCATTTTTTCATTTCCAAGAGGCTTGAAGGCATCTTCGATAGTAGGACTTGTTCTTGTAGGAAGCCCCCTTGTTACCATGTTATTGAGGACGGCAAGTATAGGATCCACATCATCATAGATACTAGCTCCAATGTCAAAAGTAGCAGCGACCTCAAAAGCAGAAAGCTGCCGATACAAACCTAGCATTTTCTTTTGAATGTCTTTATCTGCTTTCTGGAATAGATTCCTGATGGCATCAAGCTGATAAGACGCAAAAAACTGGGTATCTGGATAATAGTCAACGGCAATTAGATTGATTTGATTGTTTTCAAGCTTGAATACCTTTATGTTATATGAACATGGCTTGTTGTTCTTTGAATAATGGTACTCTGAAGCTGTTTCGTTCATAAAGGTCTCGGGAGCATTGAAGTATTCATAGAAGCGGTCAATCCTCCTGTTTCCACTATTCATTGGGCTAATGCAGAAAAAGAAATGCTGTCCCAAAATATTGGAACCTACCTTTTCTGAAAGTGACTTCAAATCTATTGAGTCAATATCAAGGATGTTCGAGAAAAAATGTAGTGTAACAGGACTATCTCCTATAATGTCATTCGGAGTGACATCATCCAAATAGCAATCAATGCAGGATACTATAACCTTTTCATTAACATATGCACCTACATGTATAGCAGCACGCTCCAACGTAGTTGGCGATGGCTCGATTAAGGTAACCTTCTGAACCTTGTTCTCAATTTTGTGTTCACGAAGGTAGTCAAAGAAACATATTGTTGCTAATCCCTGGCCACAACCCCAGTCAACAATGTCAAATCCATCAGAGGCATAAGCAGAAGGACTAATGCAAGAAAGTGCCTTGTAGATTTTGGCTTGATGCATCTTGCCAAAAGAATAAAGGTAGCACTTCATTTGGGCGTCAGAATCCAATAGTTCAATTCCTCGCTTAAGAGACTCATAAAGGTCATTCCTTTCCTGTTCAGTTAAGGACATGACATAGTCCTGAGCGATGCGACGGATACTGTTGAATGAGATATTCAATATAGACGATATTTCATCCTTATATGCCATTCTACTTACCTGTTATTGTATCTGCAAATCTATTTTCCTGATGACGTTTCCAATTCTGTAATGCCAATTGTTTGGTAGTATTGGCATAACAGTACTCACAGAGATGAGGGCAGGTGTTGTATTCACCTATATCCTTAGAAGCCATGCACTCACAGAAAGGTCGCTGTCCCTGGTCTTTTTTGTGCTTGCTGATGAAATAATGGTTATAAGGAAGAAGTATTGCTCCATCAGGCAACTCTGGCTCGCCAAACAGTGTCGGTGCTGGAATATCTTCAATCTTTACCTTCATGAAATCCATCAGCTCCTTATCATCCCATGCCAATCGGGTGATAAGGTCACCATCTATGCAGCGATTGTGCTGGATGCCATATTTCGAGATGTCTATCTTCTCTCCACATGTAGCCAGTTGAAAGTTCCATCCAAGTTCACGATTTATGGTAGATAACTTGTCTGCAAACTCATCCATCTGCTCGATTTCCCATTCATGGTATGGTATTCCGTTCACTTCAAGGTTATGCCTAACCTTCCGGTACATGGTAATATCAGCATAACTGAAAACCAACTTTTCTGTGTAGCCTTTTAACTGATTACCGATATTCTGCACTTTCCGAAGTAAGTCATCCACAGATATGTCATCTGTCAGTATCATGGGGTCAAACCGCCAGATAACTGCCCCTTTGCCAAGCTGTTCGACAAGCAATTTGAACGTTTCTATACGCGTAGCAAGAGAAGGAACTTTCTCAAGCTTTTCCTTCTCGTAGTCATTAAGCGTGTATTGAATGTAGCATTTTATGTTTCGTTCTTTAAGAATATGAAGATATGGCAATAACTGGCGCGGATTCTTCGACCAAAATACAATGAAGTGTGTGTTCTCATACGATACATACGACTTCACTCCATTGAATGGGTTAGTCCATGCTGAGTAGCCTTTTCCTAAGCGATGGAAAAACCAATCGGCATAAAACGCCGGAATGTCAGTACTCCTGCTTGCCGATACGATGAGGGGAGCCTGTGCTCTCACAGTCTGCCCTTCAATGATTATGTTTGTATGTTGCCACGTTGCCATATCACTTAAAATGGTAAATCCTCAGAATAATTTAATCGTCCTGTAAAATAATTGAAATCAACTTTTGGTTCTTCAATATTACGATATTGCTCTCTTTCAGATTCACGTTCTTGCTGGAAGGGTGATTTAGGCCGGTTCTTGAAGAGAGCGGCGAATGGGCTATCTTCTCTAAAATTATGAATACCGAAATAATTATCAATAAGCTCTTGTAGAGACTCCCTTTCTTCAAGATAGCCATTATCGAATTTACCAATATCAATACACCCATCAGGTCTGAAATGGATGTAATTACCTGTCATTGTACTTAGGTTGCCCGTACCAACCCAAACTGAGCCGTCTGCTTTAAAACGAAAGCCCATGCAAGCCAATGTCATGCTTTCTGAAACTTTTTTGGGGGCGTATCCAATGAGTAGATTCGTAACTTCTTTGGTTTCTTTGGATGTGTACATAGACATCATACTTTCACCTGTTCGTTCAGATTTGCCAAGTTTTCCTTCGTAGTACCACTGAACCATATCTGTTAAGTCGGTTTTGAGTTTACTATCCTCGTAATAGCCAAACTCGACAAGGTATCCTCCATTAATACACAGCCCCCATCCATTGCCTCGATTGTTTTTGAAGAACATCGTGTACATATAATGGTTGTGACTATTGATGGCCGGGCCATTCAAAACTCCTTCTTTGAAGTTTCCATATACATAGAAATCTTGATAATACTTTTTCCCACAGCCATGAGGAAAGAAACTTCCATTACGGTAATACCCCCAACCATTATATTTCTTGCCATCAGCAAGAATACAGTCTGTTACTTTTTCTTCTGCAGCTGGAGTAAAGCTTTCTTGAAAATCATCTCCTCCAAAGTCTTCCATGGCATCAACAACACCTCCATCAGCAATGCGCTTTAATTCATGAACATACTTAGCAAAACTATTGGCTTCTTCAAAACCTTCTGTGCCACAAAAAGCAGCAACTGGCTGATCTTCTTCATCGAACATATATACCCACAGCCATACGTTGTGCGGTTGTCGCATGATAGCAAGAGTCCTGACATTAACAGACTCGCTTATAGGAGATGAAGGGCAGTATTCACCTAAGTCTAACCATCCGTCCACACTCATTTGAACACCTACTTGACCATTCTGCTCGACCTCTTGAAAGTCGAGAATATCAAGTGAACCTTTGTCCGTTAGGATTTCAGATGAGGTAAACTCCCACGTACATTCTTTAATGTCTTGAAACGTACTATAATCGTACGATATTTGTTGAACTTGATATCTCATAATAGTTTTTATATTTTATGTAATTGCAGTGAAAGATAATTTCAGTTCTTGCTTTATCTTTGCATTAGAAAAATGAGACTATTGTTGTTTACAGTGTACCAGTCGCCATATTTCCTTCAGTATAACCGAGCTCTTTAAGTTTGCGTTTTAGATTAGTTTTTTGTAATTTTAGGTCTTCTATTTTCTCCTTTTTTAATGTCAAATTGTTCTTCAGAGACTCGATTTCTCGCTCACACCTCATAAGTTTAAGATTTAGGGATGCTGTTTCTGTATCCCATCCCTGTTTGCTCATTAGCGCTATAACATCCTTCTGGAGTTGTTTTTTTTCTTCGCAAACTTTTTTGTAATCATAATACAGAAGTTTGTACATTCCTTCAACAGGAATGTTAACATTGTTTCGGCCCTTAAGAGTCAGTTGGGACAGTTCTTTAATTATCTCTGTGACTGGTTCCAATATTTCCATGCTTTTGATACCCAAAATATTAACATGAGGAAGAATTTCCTCAATCATATAATGGGCTTCAACTATCAAATCCTTGGCCTCTTCCAACTTGTATATGGCTTCTTCTTTTTTCATACTGAACTGTGATAAAGTAATCTTCAATGATTCAACGTCGTGTTAGAGTCAATAAATCAATCTAAAAAGGAATTTGTTACGTAACAGTTTCTCATACGATATTCGTCCCCATTGAAGTTGTTGTTTGAAAACTGCGAGTTCGTATTGATGTTTTTGAATTAAACTATCACAAATTTCATCTTTGTTATTCATTTATTCTCATGATTCCTGAGATAACAGAACTTGCTTATATTCCCTCACTAACAACTCACGAATATCAACTTCCAATAAGTCTGCAATCCTTAATAGGTTACCAAGATCTGGCTGTGAGGAGTTGGTACACCACTTTGAAACAGTTGATGGTGTAACTCCAATCTGTTCTGAAAGCCATTTACTGGTACGCTTTTTCTCAACAAGCACTAGTTTTATACGATTTATATCTGCCATATTATTTAGGTTTTTATGCTACAAATATAGTGATTATATTTCAATTTGTAATACTTAGGCAATAAGTCTTGTGGTAAATCATACTTTTTTTATGTTTTTTTATAGATTACGCCCCTTCTAATAGCAAATTATACAAAGCTTGTATGTCATGTTTTAGTTTATAGAAACTATCATTCTTCTCAATAATCTGTTCATTCATATAGATTCTTTTATTCACCTCAATCATTACAGAATGATACTTTACAGGCACATTAAAAGTTTTACTGTTTGAGAATGGAGAGTTGACGCCAACTTTATAGCCCCTTGTTTGGAAATGGTGAATTATGTTCCCAATAGCGACCTTATCTGGGCAGGTCTCGTCATCATTATACCCAATACAGATGTCGATGTCAGGTGGATTTGGGCATAACAAAGTCTGAAAGTTGGAAAAACTGTGGCAGTCTATCAATAGCGTATCATCTCCCATAGAAAATAGTTTCTTAGACACAGACGCATGAAAGTCCATATATCGATTAAATGCTTCTTTCCTATTGCTGAAAGAACGATAAATGCAGGAAGACTCCCTTCCAGTTGAAACCACCCTGAAATAACTTATACCAAGACCATCTTTTTCAAGAGGATCATTTATCAAACGCTCAACGTCGCAATATAAACGGCAATATGGAAAAACCACGGTACTAATGACTGCTGAATCTTGCTGAGGAACGAACAATTCGTCGGTGTAATAATCAATCAGTAGCCTTTCTTCATTGTCCAAATCATTCCAAGAAATCTTTGATTCGGAAGGAAATGAGGATGAAGAGTGGGGTATATGGAGCAGTATATTCTTATAACACCTGGGGTTGTCAACACGAAACCTGAATGTTCTCCAAATAGCACCAATTTCCTTTTTAGAAACGCCATGTCTTTGCAAAATATTCTGAAAAGGTTGAATGAATGATAATGGGGCATACATTCCAAGAGCCGGCACGGGGCGTATATTACAAACTTCTTTAAATATATCAGTAAACAATTCATCTGTAATCTCAAATCCAAGTTCTTTTTCTAGTTGATATTTGATTGTTCTGAGTGCAACAGCTGTCGCTGTGTTCCCTAATGAAGATATGTTCTCAAATTTCCTTAGTCCCGCATTGTGATCAAATTTAAACCAATGCTCGTCTCCCTCCCATCTTGTTTTTTCAAAATGTTCCATTGTTGTTACTTTTTTAATCGTTAGACAGAAAATCTCAATAATAGTGTGGGTCTAACGACAAGTAACAACACTTGCTGGTGGAAAAAGAAAAATCCCTATATGCCATTTTCAAGCACATAAGGAAATCTACAATCTCTGAGCTATAATGAGTTTTTGGCGTATGCCCACATCTGCTTTTCAGCTCGCCACCGTGGCCCTTTGAAAATGCTATATTCCTAAAGCTCGGTTGGCACACATTACTGCGTTCTTGATGTAAATTTCCGACGGCTCAAATCATTGAGCCCCTCAATTCGGGTGCAAAATTACGAAGAATTAATCATATTACCTAATTTCTTTGGAAAAATTATTATTATCAATATCTTCGAGGCTGTTTGTAATGAATCTCATAGATCTTATCAAAATACTTATCCCAATCAGACTCACCAAATCCAATCTTGAATCCATAGAATCTAGTACCTGTCTTTTGGTAGTCCTTAAAGCGTTCCATCAGCTCCTTCGTTGTTCTGGGAATCAGGAAGTCCGTAATCCATAGGACATCTGCATTCATATACCTGTCCTCACCATTATCTAATAAATAGAAGGCCAGATTCAACATCTTCTGCGCATCAGTGCCTCCTCCTAGGAATGGAAAATAGCCCTTATCGAAATTGTCATTGTCCTCCACCTTCATGCCAATCCTCTCCATTTCCTTCTTCTTCCGACGCGAACGAAGTTCAATCGGGCGAATATCAACTGAGAAATCTATCAGGAAGCAGTCTCGTTTTAATTGTTCGGCTGTCTGTTCGAGTTTTGACAGCAAAGACGCTTCAATCCTTTGAGGTACTCCATACATGCTGGCAGAAGAGTCCACACAAACAATCATAGGGCCACGACGGGATGCTCTTTCAGAGCGAAGACGACGCGACGGCTTGGTAATTTCAGACTTATAGCGGAATATCTGAAGACGATTGGTTACCCACTTCCTTAAAAACACGCTTTCTAGTTCAGAGTCCATATACTGAGCCAGTTCCGATGGCATCAAGGCATTCAAATCTCGTCCAATAGTCACGCCCTCAATATCACTTCCTGAAGAATGATCCAACTTATGCTTAAAGCCTGTTTGCACACAAAGTCTGTCACGCCCATCCTCATCAGGTAGTCTCCCCATTTTACGGGCTACTTCTCCTATTTCCGGATATCTGTTTTGGATCTGAACGATGGACAGATGCTTTTCAAACTCTGTTTCTGTCCATTGTCCATCCATCATGTTCCATGCCTGTAGGGCATCGGCCTCTGACATTCCCATGTTTCTTGTCATTTCTCCGATTTTATCAAACAGTCTGTTGATGCCACCACCAACTCCAGTCTCCTTCGCCTCGATCTTCTTCGTAACCTGCTTTCGGCTGTGCTCATCCAAAGAAGCAAGCCAGTCACGTTTCAGTCTTTCCCAGTTCTGTGGTTTCTTCCATCCATTATATCGGAACTTCTTTTTCAGATATTCAGAGTCAAAACCATCCTCCTTATGCTTTTCGTCAATTCTGTTGAGAAGGGCCTGCCATCCGTCCTTCTTCATTTGCATTGACCATTCGAGTATCTTGTTGGCTTCCGTCTGTTCTGCTATTACACACTGGTCTGCAAACTGCTGGGTATGCAGGCAATCCAATACAAATTTGCTTACTGATTCGTAAAAGATACGACCAGCCAGCTTGCTCGAAAGAACTTTTGACTGTACAGTCGGGTCACTCATCAGTCTGTGGAGATAATCAAGAATAGGATCGCGATACATCTTCCATTCCAGGTCAACAGCAACATCTTTCTCAATATCGACCACATCGCCAACCTCGACGAAGCGCTCGATACATTGAAGGTAGAAACTAGGAGAAAGCCGCTTCCTGCGCAGTTTCTCATAGATTACATCAAGACTGTCATCATCGCTATATGTAATCATTCCTCTAGCTTTTGTAAATCCTCACGCAGGAACGCCAATTCCTTATTCAGGGTACGTACATTGGCCTCCATAACCTTTTTATCCTCAGGTGAGAGAAAAATATTCCCTGCAATTTCAACTTCACGCTTCCTGATAAAGTCTGCCAGTTCATCTATCTCCTGATGATAATTTCGCTCAGACGGGTTGCCTACTAATCTGAGATGCATCTGTTTCTCACCAATTCCAAGCTTTTCGATTTCGAAATAGACACCATCAACATATATTCCGAACTGATCTCTGGTGAGATAGACTTGCCTGGAGTTAGGAGGCGTATCTGCACCATCGAAACTACGTATGATGGAACGTTTCTTACTGTCTTTATAGAGCACCCCCAACTGTCCTGCATTCTCTTTAGTAGCCCATCGCATATGCTGATAATCTGCCATGAAGACATAGGTGTTGCCAGTGTCATGGTTGACAAGATGGTAGTAATAGGAATCAAAGATCTTCTTGTCACTGTCATCCAATCTTAGCTCTCTTGTTGCTTTTATCGTTGCACGATGCTGGCGATATACGCGGATGTCAGCCTCCAATGCCAGCTTCATATCAGCCAGTTTGACAGCATATTCACTGAGTAAAGCTCTAATGACAATCTCCCTAATGCCTTCAGACTCCTCTGGTTCCTGCCAAAGACAGTGATAGATGGGAACTAAATCAGCGAGTTCTACACTCTTCCTGTCATGGATAAAGGCTGATGTCTTTAGCAGACGGATAATGTTCTTCCATCTTCGATCACTTACATAAACATTGTGCCGTTCGTCGCTATTAGTGACAGGCACATTTCCTAACCCCTTACGAATAGCTATGATACAGTTCAGAACATACTCAGGGATTTTCACCTTGCTAATTTCCCCAATCCATTTCCTGTATTCCTGATCCGTAATCTGCAGCGCCCCATCCACCTCAATGTCCTTTTCGGAATCAGAGTCCAGCAGCATCTCGCAAAAGTTCTTATCCGTCTTGATGCTTGAGCACTCCATGCGGATAATGAAGCGATCCCAAAGAGCTTCCAGTCCCTCTCCCTGTGCTGGTAACTCATTACTTGCTGACACTAGCAACTTAAGAGGCAGATTTATTTCCCTTTCGCCATTGCGGAATATCTTTTCGTTGATTACTGTCAGAAGTGTGTTTTGTATAGCAGGCCCAGCCTTCCAGATTTCGTCCAAGAACACCACATCTGCAGATGGCAGATATCCATCAATGTTGCGTTCGTATTTATCAGCATCCTTTAGCTTGCTAATACTTACAGGGCCAAATATCTCGTCTGGTGTACTGAATCGCGACATCAGGTATTCAAACGACTTTGCATCCTTGAAAGCAGATTTCAATCGTCTGGCCACCATTGACTTTGCCACTCCTGGAGGTCCAAGTAGTATGATGCTTTCACCTGCCAAAGCAGCCAATAAGGAAAGCGACAGCTCCGTCTCTTTCTCATAGATACCTTTGTTCATCTCCCTAAGGAGTGATTGTATACGTTCTTTCTTCATATTCTCTAAGTGTTATTATCTTCTCTTCTATATCTTCATCTATCATAAAGCATTGTTGAGAGTCAATCAGCACAAGATTATCAAACTCAACCTTATCATGTTCATCGTTCAATCTCGAATGTCCTACTACTTGAAATACCTTATTTAATCCATAAGCTTTTGGCGCGTCTGGGATGGCATGTTCTTCAATATCAGCCCAAAGAATGCTTCCTGACCTTGGCCCTATGACATTTCGATATCTACCTATGATTGAAAGCAATTCTTGTCCTTCATCGT
>Ga0326511_10001464_pt1 | contig 19504 bp, 36 predicted proteins | sample 0_2496_0518_D_FD_203701 | JGI IMG/M metagenome (GOLD analysis project Ga0326511, IMG submission 203701) | Bovine rumen microbial communities from UC Davis, California, United States - 0_2496_0518 | ecosystem: Host-associated > Mammals > Digestive system > Stomach > Rumen | place: USA... | reverse complement strand
TCTTTTATAGGCATCATGCGTTTGGTTATAACGTGGTGAGGTTGCCGTTACACGGGTACGGCTTCCGCAAATAGGACAGTTCATGTAGTGCCCTCCTTCAGGTAGCTTTCAACTATGGCAATTGCATCGGCAAAGGCCTTCTGGTAAAGGTCATCAGCTCCAGCAGATGCAAGGTGCATGTCGGCGAGAATGCGCTTCAGGGTGAGCTGGGTATCATCAATCAGCTTTGCCATCTTCTACCACCTCTTCAATCTCACACATTGCCATAGTTGTATTGACTTTCATGTTAGTGCTCCACTCGTTTATTATCTGCTCAATCTTTTGATACTTGCGCATGGTTTCTTTGGCTGTCTGTAATGCTTTAATCATATCTGAATAGGCTTTAGTAAGTGGTGTACTTGCTGTCCATGTTCCTCTAACTCCTGTTCCAACAACTTCTCCATTAGACACGTTTTCATCTATCAGCTTTTGATATGCACCGATAGAAAAATCTAATTTATGTATGCAATCTTCAATCGTCATTTCCATCATTGTCCCTCCTGTAGTGGTCGCATAATTTGTGTATTGTGTATTTGTATAATCGGGATATTTATAATTTCCGTATTCGTCAAATACATCTTTAATCATTCCCATCTTCTACCTCATTATCTTGTTGAATCATATTAAACAAGTCCAAGCGAACATCATTGTATGCATCATGCTTACCTCTTAGATACTCTGACATTTTATCTGTTTCATTTATGTTTCTAACAATATTGTCGTATAACTGTTTAATCGTCATTCCCATCTTCCTGCTCCTTATCCTTCCCGCTTATTAAAGCTGCAATCGTATACGCCAATGTGGTAAATATCATCTGAACGGCTTTTGTAAATACAAAAACAAATTTGCCTATCAGCCACGGAATAAGAAGTCCTACTAAAAAGTAAGGATATAGTACGACCAAGATTACTTGTTCACTTTCATCATCATAGTCCAACCATTGATCAATATAATCTGTATGCCTGTCATGTAATCTAACTAGCTCTAGTACACCTACCCCACATAAAAGATATCCAAATACAGCTACTATTATCTTAAGTATCATCTTCCTGCTCCGTTTCTGCCTGTGGCTTAATACCAATTACCTTGGCTGTCCTGCATTATTTCTTTTCCACAAAACCTACAATGTGAATGAAATGAACAGCCATCAAATGATTGCTCAGTGTCATTCGGTAAATGCCATTCCATAATATCGTGATAGAATCGCCTAAATATACGTCCTTTAGAAACTAAATAAATAACTCCACTTGTCCACATAATTCCTAAAATAGCCGCAATTATCTCTAAAATTATAACCATCATGCTTTATCCTCACTTTCTGCCTCAGTAATTGGGATAAAATGTTGTCTTGCCACACTTCTTGCATACCCACATACACCTTGCTCCAATATATTTAAAGCCAAGTGATGTACTGTCCATTCTTACCCATTCATGCAAACAAAATGCTCTTTTAAATACACTTCTCATGTGTTCTCCGTTTCTGCCTTATCTCTCCAATCTGTGAACATGATGTTACTATCTCTTATACTATCAATGCGAAAGCCGTAGCCTTGAACAACCTCACCAAATTCGTCAGTATGTACCTTGTCATAGCAAAGCATTACCTCGTCATCCATAGGTCTATCGAGTAACTTTGTTATCAGCTCTTTTACTGTCATTTATCCCTCACTTTCTGCCTTGTACTTGTCGATAATATCAAGCACTTCCATTTTGCTGATATATGGCTCTGCCTCTATCTCGGCTCTTATCTTGTCAAGAATCTCATTAACTCTTAACTCCCAACCATCGTTTATAGCCTTAACAATCGCATCAATGTCTGCCTTGGTGAAGTTCTTGTCTGTTGGCTCTTGTGGTGTTACTGAGGGCAATGCTCTTATATCATCCATGCTCTCTTGCATAGCCCAATCACCATTATGAGTATGCCAATTATCTTGCATCAGCTTTAGAACATCTGACCTTGATATTGCATCTCCACAAGGTACGACTGCTATAACATTTTTCTCAGGATGCTCTAGTGCTTTGATTGCCATTCTTACTGTTTCTGCCCACTCATAGGATGTGTCAGTATGTCCATCCATCTTACTTTTTAAAATTTTTATTGCTTCTTCTCTTGTCATACTTCCACCTCTCTCATATCTGCTCCACAGTTTGGGCAATAGCTATAAACTCCATGATTTTCTATTGCTGTATGTATAAAGCCGCAATGATTACACATATATTTTGTAGCCCATGATTTATAGCCGCACATATCATACGCAATATCAGTTTTTCCTTTTTCAATCCAATGCCCTGTTTTTGATTGTGGTGTTACTGAGGGCAAATTATCTATCTCTATTTCAAGATTTTCATACTTCCAATCCGCATTGATTAAATCAAGCACTGCCTGTCTGCTTATAGCATCATCACACGGCTCTTGTTCTGATTCCGCTATCACATAACTGATACAATCTTCATATTCGGGATGACCTTCAACTAACGAAAGTAATTTATGCAGGTTTTTAATAACGATTTCTCTCTTAGTGTCACGCATAGCTTTTTTGATTTCTTCTCTTGTCATACTTCCTCACTTTCCTGTGGCTCAACCATCTTTGCACCGCATCCATGGCAAAACTTATAAGCGCATATATCGCTTGTCATTACGTTATGACCACACTCTGAACATTCGTATACCCCTGCCGGACTTATCCTTATCCAATGCCCCGTCTTTGGCTCTTGCTTAATTGTGGGTTGTTCATCAATCAACTGCCTTGCGGTAACTTCGTTATCATAAAATCGTGTCAAATCTTTTTTCAACGCATCAGCATCTATTGTTCTCATTCCTTATCCTCACTTTCCTGTGGCTCAACCATCATGTCTGTATGGTTGATAACCTTTGCCATTCTTAAAGATATAATCCATAGCATCGTTCCAACCGTCACGATATTGTGAACAAGTAACAGGACAACCACTATCACTTCCGTACCAAATACAATCCGTGTGGTCTATATGCTTTTCATAATGCCCTGTCTTTGGCTCTTGTGGTGTTATGGTCTTGGTGATTTTATTGAATTTGGAAAGAACGCCTTTGGCTTTATATTCTGCGTTCCACCAATCAATGATGAACTCTGCTGGCACATCATGATTAGGTAGCCATGCAAAAGCATACAACTCACCCTCGTCTACTTGTGATATTCCAAATACCTCTTTAAATTTCTCGCCGTTTGTCATTCCCATCTTCTACCACCTCATACGTGTATTCACCATCACTCTCTTGCATTATTCCAAGTTTTACAAGTTTACGACAAGCTATCTCAGCAAAAGATAAATGGTTGTATGTCCATAGTTCTTCATCAATCACTTCTACAGCAACCCATTTAGCAAAATCCTCTAACTGTTGATACTTGTGCATTATTTCTATTTTTGTTTGTGCTTCTGCTCTGCTTACTGCATCAACTCCTAAATCATTCTTAGTGGTTGGCTCTAGTGCCTTGGCTATCTCGTTTATCTGTTCTTCTGAAAATCCGCTATTAATCAAATAATTGATTGCTTGTTCTCTATTCATTCCCATCTTTTTCTTCCTCCATCCTGTCCCAGCACTCCCAGCAGTAGTCCTTGTCGCCGACCTGCCACACGTCATGCTCATCATTAAAGTGTTTTCCGCAGCAGTCGCACTCGATTTCAAAAATATGCTGTGGGTAGTGAATGTCTACAGATACATCAACCCAGTACCTCATTCTGAAGCCTCCAAAAAATCTACAATGTTCATTTGCCCGGGAAGCTCGGCCTCCGTCTTTTCAGGTTCTTTTATTTCCAGCTTCTCACCGCTTGGAAGTGCGACCACCTTCATAAGCTGACCATGAAAATGTGTCAGTCTGCGTCTCTGACTTGTGGTGCCGATAGAAGAAGCAGGCCAGACTTCAAAGCTGTGGACTTCCAGATTTAGCCATTTGGCAGGAACTCTGTTTGTGAGTAGCTGGTAGTAGTCCTTGCCGTCATCCCATGCGTTGATTGACTTCGGGATATAGGCCGCGTCCTTAAACATTTTCTCGTCAGTTCGGCAGAGGTTTTCTGCGTACCTTGCATCTTTTGGCACCCTTGTGGGATAAAGTGGCTTAACTCCCTCACTTGGCCCGATATTTAGCTGGTCAAGTAAGAGGTTGCCGTCCTTCCTGACTGTTATTTCTAGGTCGGTTATCATTGCGTTTAGTTCGATTAACTCTTTAACTAGCATTTTTACTCCTTAATCAGCTTGTATGTATAGCCTGTCTCATCACTAGCTTTTTGGATAAGCTCTGGGAGAATATACTCCGCCTCATATAGCACCCATGTATCACCTTCCTCATAAAGCTCTGTTGGAATTACATCCAGAGGGCAATCAGCCATATGTACATAAGAGCATCCTTGCATTTTATGTTCAGACATCCATTCATAGACTTCACGCTGATTTATATGTCCTTTTTTCTTTTCAAGTATCAAACATTTTCTATTGAGGTAGTCCTCACTCCAATGGCCATTTATTTTTGCTGCCATATTTATCCCTCCACATAAACCGTTTCCCCCGTATCAGGGTCGTAAGTCTACAATCTCCCATCATTGTCAGGCCACACAGGCACTGTCCACCGCCATACCATGATGTAGGTGCCTGTAATACTCCCCGTAGCGCACTTGTAATAGGTCCCGTACTTGGTTTTCATATCTCCTTCAGTTCCTTCCTGTTGTGGTAAATGAGGTTCGCCGCGTCATTGATGGTGTCAATTTCGTTCCTGGTCAGATTGCTTCTGTTGGAATCCTTTAAGCTGATAAGCCTCTCTACCAATCCATTAGCGTACTGTTCTACGTTGTTTACAATGTGCTCCATATTAAACCTCCCTCATCCTGCACTTCTCGCAGTAGTGCTCCTCAAAAAAGTCCTGAGCGGTAGTCGTCTCCGGATAAGACAGCTCGCCACTTTCCAACGCTTCACGATACTTGCACAGGGTGTCACAGGTGTACTCTCTGAGGCTGTGAAGCTGTTCCGTTATAGTCATATCTGATTTATTAGTTTTTCTCATTTTTCTCATCCTCCAAAAGGTCTTTTAGCATCTGGTCAAAAGGGATGGTGTACTGAATATCTAGCAATTCGTTAGCGATTGAAACAGTGCACCCTCTTGAATCTTTGGTTACATGGACGATAAAAGGCAGGTCAGGATAAACAGTTCCCTTTTTTACATTTGTAATCAGTCCGATTGTTTCATAGATTTTCCGCATTTTGCGTCCTCCTTCAGCCACTCAATAAACCCGTTACACATAGGCTCACATTTATCATTCACTGGGCAGAATCGGCAATCCTTTTGCAGATCGCACAGCACATGGCCCATTTCTCTAAGGTCTCCGACTGTCGTTAAATATTGGTAGTTGTCCATAGGTATTCCTTGTGTCTCAAAACTATGAGACTTTATGAGACTTTATGAGACCGAGAATCCCTCAACCGTGCGGTTTAATGACAAAAGTCTCAGGTCTCATAAAAATTTTTGAAATCTTTTACGCATTTTACTGTTACGAAGAATAAAGAACGGTTTTTTTATATTAATTTTTTTATTATAATTTTCTCTAACTTAGAGAAAAAAGATAATAAAGCCCTAAAATAAGGGATTCTTGGTCTCATTTTGGTCTCAAAAAGTGTGAGACTTTTATGAGACTTTTATGAGACTTTTAATGTTTGAGCTGTTGTTTTGTGTCGTCCTGCCTCATAAAAACCCATGAGCTTTTACCGTTCACCTTCTTACTTCCGACCCCGATATGGTACAGATCCCACACAGCTTCCTTGAACAACTTAGAGCTGAACTTCCTGTCGTCGGTGGACCATTCATAAAACTCCTGATTCAGGTCTTTGATTGTCTTACCGATGATGTCATCGTCCGGATCCAGTTCCTTTGCAAACTGCATTGAAACATTGTTGTTCTCGTGATACTGTTCGTTGTAGTCGGTCACGATCTGCGACTCTGTCCACGCCTGGTTGTTGTAAAGTCTTTTGTAGCCTTCCACGATTAAAGATATCCAATACTCAAGACAAGCCTTTGTCGTGATCTTTGTTATGAAGTTCGGGTCCGGCTTTGAGACCTTGTTGAACATCGGCAGCCATACAATTCGTCTTTTAAATGCATATCCTTTTTCAAAAGACCTGATGTCGCTGTTTGTTGTGAAATACAATTTGAGCGTGAAGGTCGCTGACTCTGCCTGTGAATACAACTTCCTTGTGCTGACTGTGTCAGCCGTGGAGATGTTCTTCAGGATCTTCAGCTGGTCGTTGTTTATGGCCTCAGGTTCGATATCGTCTCCGAGGTTTGCCAGCTTGCCGATCATGGTGACTCTGAATCTGTCATCTGTCAGCTGCTTGATTGATAAGTTCGTGCAGTTTTCGGAGTTGTAGATTCTTTCCATGATTTGAAGCAGCGTTCCTTTTCCGTTGGCTCCGTCTCCTCTAAACATGAAGAACTTTCCGAGTGATCTTATCCTCTCCGGGTCCGTTATCATCACATAACCGATGACTTCCATGAGAAGCTTTTTGTAGTTCTCGTCTCCAGAAGTCAGGGCGTTGATGTAGTCGTCCACAATCTTCACCGGAGTCGCGTTTTCCTTGTAGTCGATGTCGATATAAAACGGAGTAAACTCTGTAAACTCTTTTGAAGGAACAAACTCTCCGTTCATCAGGAATCCGTTCCTGAATCTTATAGGGAAGATTGCGTCCGCTTTGACGTAAGGTGAGCGATACTTAATTTGTTTGATGATCTCGTCAACGAACCTTGTGTCTTTTCCCTCACATCTCTGATAAACCTTCCTTATTAATTCCATGTTGTTCTCATCCCGAACATATCGTCCGTTATGCCACCACCAGACATTGCCGGAGTAGACAACGGTCTTTGTCTCGGTCATGATCTGCTGGGCCACGAAGTATTTATCATCGACATCTGACTCAATCTCCATGTCACGAACAATCCCGTTGTATTCCTCGTCAGACATGGGCTCCGCAAAAACGTGGTAATTGATAAACCTCAATATCTTCTCCCAGTCGTTGCAATTATTGAGAGCCTTCCTCTGTTGAAAAAGTCCTTTGTTTCTTCCGTCTCCATCCTGAAGACCGTTCAGATCAAGATAGGAGTGTTTCTTTGTTGCCACTGTAAAAATGTCGGGCATATACTGCCGAGCGCCACTATTATCAATGGTCCTGAGCTTTCCGTTCCTTTTGATGGTCATTCCGTTTGGCCTTGAGCTTTTGGTGTGCTGTTCAATCTCAAAACCCAGTCGGCAGATACCATCTTTTCTCCTTGAGAACCAGGCGGGCTTCTTAAAATACAAGTGTGCCCCTCTGTCGGTCCATACTACCTGAGTCTTGATGTTGAACTCTTTAAGCATGGCCTTGATTGAGGGTTTCGGCAGGTGGTCAATGTCGACCACCACCTCATCCTCATTGAGAAGCAATCCCGCATCCTTGAAGCTGTCCGGAGTCTCAGCAAGATCCGCCCCTGTCGGTGCGTGTTTTTCCCCTGGTTTATACTCAACAAACATCGGGCCACCCCTCCAATTTCTTCTTTACTATTTGCATATAATGGTCAAAATCAAAGAACTCTGAAACGTTCGGAAGATCTTCAAGATCCCCATTCCACAGGAACATCCTTTCAGGGACATCTGGATAGTTCACAATGCCACCGTCCTTCCTGAGTTTGTAAAGAGTTGTGATCTTGTCCGGGTGAGAAGCAGCATACTCTTCGGATGCTGCAAAAATGCGGTTTACGTTTTGCATCTTCTCGTAGTTCTTTGTGACAGTTCCGTCGTATGTGGGTCCAGCTTTGAGAACGTACTGCCACAAGAGCGGATTGTCTCGGTTATCGGTCAAAGTCTTATAAATCGGAGTGCCGTGAACCAGCTTCTCAACAAGTGCTATCTGAACAATCCGGCAATTATTATTTGAGAACCATTTGTTCGTGTCGTACTTGTTTACGTCTCCGCCTTTGACCTTTATGTGTTCGCCTTGTGTGGCGATATAGTTGTTGACGTCCTTCTGGATCCACTTGTCGAAGTGGTCAGTCTCCAGTACGAAGCCCTTGAACTGTTCTTCCCATGCCGTTTTGATTCTGTCGTGCTCTTCCGCCTTCTCCGGTATTGAAACGAAGGCCACGCCGTCTGTGTTTATGTTGATTACCTCAAAGCCTGCCTCGTATAGCATCCGGGCCAGTGTAAAGATCGCTATCTGACCAAAGATGCAGACTGTGGCAGAGGCCATCGGGTTGAATAACTTTGAATACTGGTTCTTAAAGTTTCCATAAACCGAGTTGAGAACCAACTTCAGTGCAGAAGCTCTCACAGGGTCAGTGTGTTTGATCCTGAGACGTTCCTGACGTAAGCTGTCATATAACTCAGTGGCATCTCCGAGACCGTTCAACATGTTTATTGCTGACGGGTACATGGAACCAACGTCATCAAGATCCACGTTCTCATACACCCGACCTTTTGTCGGTGCTCCATGGAGTCCTCCGAGACCAAAAACGATGCTACATCCTAACGTCTTGATTGTCTTAGACTTTCCTTTTCCGGTTACTGCGACTTTTGAGGCCGTCATGTCTTCCCACATCTGCCACACGTCATCAGGTATGCCTGGAACGTTCCTCCATAATTCAGCAGGGACCTTCTGAGAGTCCCACTCTGGCAGGTTGTGGCCATCTGTCAGAATTGTGGCAGATATCGTTGTTGTGTTCCACCTTGCGGCGTTTTCTCGTATCTGTTCAGGAAGCATCTCAATCAATGATGCCTTGGTGTCAAAGTATGGTTTCTTCCTCAGTTCATAGATTCTGATTGTGGACTCAACATCATACTCACAGTACCTCTCAACAATCTTCTTCTCTTCCTCTGTCAGTTCCCGATCAATGTTGAAGTCAATCTCAGACTCGATGATTGATCTCCCCATGTTTCCCTCAATCTGTTTCAGAGATGGGAAGCTGTTGTCTATCTGTTGCATCGTGTCTATTGAATGAATTAAACTACTGACGGGAACATTGGATCCGAGGCCGGAGATGATTCTGTCATTCAACTTCTTGATAAATGGTTGCGGTAAACCCTTTATCATGTTCGTGAGAATGTAGTCGTCGTAGTTGAAATTGTTATATCCCACGAGGGTCTTGTCCCGGATAAGTCCCGGAACAGCCTGGAAGCCGTTATCATGTGCGAAGTCGGTGTCTTTGCTGTTCCAGAACTTTGCGACAACGTTGTTATTGATATCTTTGAAAACCACGAGGGAATCATATTTAAAAACTTCGATATCGTAGAATAACAAGTCAGTCATTGGCTACCTCATTTCTTTGTCGGGAAAGGTTTAATGTCTCCGTAGTAATACTTTTTAAATGCGCACTTAACCTCGACGATGAGGTCCATGCCAATAAGCTCATCTTTCTTCTCGACAGGTACCCCGAATTTCTTCTTGAACTTCTCCAGGACCGTGGCCTTCTTCTGCGGATCCACAAACCACTGCTTCATTGCTTCGACATACTCTCCGTAAGTCATTTTTGACTCATAGATGTCGCCGTCGATGTCATAACGGATGCGGATGCTGAAATTGTCCTGAACAATCTCTTTGATGGATGTCTGATAGATTTCGCCCAGCTGTTCGGCCTTGAACTTCACAATCTGCTGGCACTCCCACAGAGAGTTGAATCTGTCGTAAACATAAACGTCGTGCTGTGTTCCGATCTTGCTCTCAAGCTTGTCAAATGTGGTGTCGAAATAGGTCTTGCACCACTCCTCGACCTTGGCCTCCTTCTCCGGGTCGTCCACAAACTTGCTTGATGATTCGTCGTACGACTGTTTGTTGAAATTAACGATCCTTACTTCGCTGCGCTCCTTGTCCAGGAATGTCATGACGGCCTTCTTGCCGTCGTACTCCACGTCAACCAACTCTAAGTTTTTTCTTAATTCCATAGTGTCCTCCTCACTGTCTCTGATATTCGATTTCGTTCTCGTTTAATAATGACTCTGTTAGTTTGATGTCCTTTTTACCGTAGACCACAAAAAGGGCCTTCTCTTCGGTGTCTTCATCTTTTGTGTTAGTGATCCTTGCTCTCATCTCGTTTCTGTTGTTTACTGTTGCGACAGCTGACGTAAAATCAAAACATCCCAGATATTCGACAAGATATTCGTCATCCATGCTCTTCAGTGTGTCGATTGCCTTTTCGGAAGCCTCCAACCATTCCACCATATCTGTCTCGACCGCTTTCATGGATGTGGATTTATTTAGCATCTGAGGTGTGAGCCATGCGTTGAAAGCATCCGGTGCCAGGTCTCCGATCTGGTACCCTGTCACCCTCTTTTGCCATAATTCACGGATGACCTCTTCCTTCTTGTTCCGCTCTTCCTCGTCTAACTGCCGGACCATTGTCCGGACCTCGTTGTCTGCGTCTGATATAATCAACGCCAGTGTTTTGACCTGATCCTCAAAATCATTAAAATCTTTGAGAATTTCCTTCTTAATCTCAATACGTCTCTTGTTGAGTCCGTCCGTCACCTTCCTGGCATCTGCGAGAAGCTTCTTCACGTCTGCGACGTTCTCTTCTGTCACTTCGGTGTTCAGAATCTCATCAGCTATGCGCTGGGCCTGAACACGGTAGAACTCAAACGCCGGAAACGTTACGGACGCAGGTGTAAAAGACACATCAGGCTTTGACTGGTCCCATATTTCAAATTGCATAGTGTTTCCTCCTATCAATAGAATCTGTGGCTCATGTGCAGCTCAATGAGCTTGCTGTCCTTGTTTCGTCTATGCACGAAGTAGAACTCCTTGCACTTTTGTGTGGACAGATGTCTGAGACTGGACTCTAAAGGGTTATAGCCACGGCGTCGGTATTGCTTCGCCATTGTCCGGAGCTTTGTTTCGTCGTAGTTACTCTCCAGGAATACATAATCAAGCGGAAGATCTTCAGGCATTTTGATGATGGAAGTGTCTGTCATGTATAAGATGTTCATTCCCTTCATCTGGATGATGTACCCAGTGACAGGCACGTCATGAACGCCATCAAAGGGAATCACGACTCGGTTTTTCTTGAGCTTGATCTTGGCTGTTCCGACCACCACATCAACGTCGTACTGATATGCAACGTTGGCGTTGGCATAAACTTTTATTCGTGGGAAATCCTTGTGGATTGCTGCGAGTGTGGCAGGCTTTACATGATCGGAGTGGGAATGAGTGATGAACAACGAGTCTACTTTGTACAGCTCTTCCTTCATATCCTTGTAAGGTATGCCACAATCAAACATCATGTTTTCAATCCTCACTGCGTTTCCTGTGGATCCGGTGGCTATAATGTTATAGTCCAGTTCTGTCATCAATCTTCCTCTCCGATGTTGATAACATCAAGGTCATGAAGCACTTCGCTGGGAGTCACCATCTCGATCCCGGCAACTAGCAGGACCTTGTTGAGCTCCTCAACTGTGATTTTTGGCTCCGAGCTATACTGACGCTCTGCGTTCTCTGCAATGGCCTGAAGCATCATGTGCCTCATCAGCTCAAACGCTGCCGTTCCTCTGATTTCTTTTACGTTTTCTGGTGAATACATTTGTTTTCCCTCCTTAAAAATGATATTATTGAGGGTGGAAATAGGCCCAAAAGTTGACGCTGGAACTAATTCCCCCTATCAAGAGTCATGCCGTGAACATGGCTCTTTTTTTAATGTTTTGCGGTATAGAACGTGTGGTCCTTGTGGTCAAAGGCCTCCGTGAAATACACGTCCAACGAGTTGTTGTTGCTCTTCTCAAAGGCTATGATTTCGGGATAAAGGCATCCCATCTCAAGCCTTGCGAGTGCCATGTGAACCTCAGGAGTCAGCTCTGCCGATTTCATCCCGGCTGTGTAGAACTGATGAGGCTGGTGAATTACCTCGTGAATGGTATCGGGATAATCGGGACTTTTGACCCTGTTCATCACCACGCTCATCACCAAGAGCATTCCGTCCTCGCCCTGGTTCAGAGCTTCCGCAGATGCTATCTGCATCAACTCCTGTGCTTCTTCATAAGTTACTTCGATTGTTTGCGGACATTGACGTTCATGAGCGTCCGCTTGGATAGGGCATGTAAGAACACATAACCCTAGTAGGATCCCCGCTATAACTCTTTTCATGTAGCCTCCCCTCATTTAAGAATTTCAAATTGTTCCTCCTGCGGAACGTTTAGACACTTCATGATCTGGAGGAATACCCCCAAGGGAATGAGCTCCGGGTCGTTCCAATACTTCCTGAAAGTGGTGGAGCTTCCGACTGCTGTGTGCAACCTTAGCTGTTCCCGGTTCGTGATGTGCCGCAGTTCCATGTACTTCTTGCATGTCGCTCTGAATAAATCTGTATTCATAAGGCTTACCTCTTCCAACAACCATGTCAACATGTTGGATTTTTAAGACAAAAAAAGGGTCTTAATTGAGACATTCAAAGCCTTTGCCAGACGTTCAAGAGTCTGTGTGTTGATAACAACATTGTCAGCGCTCTCGATCCTGATGATTGTAGCCCTTGATACACCTGAAAGCTGGGAAAGTTCAGCCTGCGACATCCGTTTTTTCTCTCTGAGTTCCTTAATCTTGTATTCCAATATTCTCACCTCCTCTATATGTTGTTGGAACTAATTCCAACATACACCAACATGTTGAACGTGTCAATATATTTTTCTTTTTGTGTTGTATTTGTTCTACCTAGGCTGTAAAATATATTTGTCAGTATTGGAGGGGACAAAAAATGACCATTGGTGACGTGATTAAAGAGTTTAGGAAGCTTAATGACCTTAATTTAGAGGAGTTCGGTAAGATGTGCGGTCTCTCTAGGTCTTACATATCTATGTTGGAAAATAACAAGGACCCAAGAGGCAATCCTGTTAACCCAAGCCTTGAAACAATAGATAAAATCGCTACTGCCATAGGTGTTGACACTGATGCCCTCGTTGGACAGATAGACCAAGACGTTGTTATCAATCGTAAGAAAGCCTTTACCGACTTTGATACTTCCGAAGAGGAAGCAGCTACCAAGTGGAAATTTATCCGCTACTGCTACGAACACGCTTCTCAGGAGGAAAAAAACAAAGTGCTCACGATCCTGAAGGTAAGGGAGCGCTGGAACGAGTACAAAGAGATGGAAAGCATATTCACTGAATAAGGAGGAATGGACATGACAGGTTTATTATTAGCAATATTCTTAGGATGGGCCGGAGGTTACAGATTCTATAAGAAACAAACAGTTCTTGGAATCTTGTACCTGCTGACCTTTGGATTATTTGGCATTGGTTGGCTTGTTGATATTTACCAGGCTATCCGCGCAATGATGAAAATCAATACAGTTCCCAATGTACTAAACTCCACGGAGCAGGTCATGGGAGCATTTGCGGAGTGTAAAAAAGATCCATCACGGAAACGTGTTGAGATCATCCAAGGCCTATCCGTTGGGGATCCTCTCAACTTAGAGATTGGATTCTATGAAGGATCACCATTTTACATGGTAGTGGATCCACACACCGGAATGGACATTGGAGCTCTGCCAAGTGAGGTCAGCAAGACAATCCGATCACAGTTCCAGGATGCTAAACTCTCGGCAACACTCACCAAGAGAAATATGGACTATCCGGAAATAGCTTTAAGAATAGAAAGGTAATATCATGGCAACCGCAAAGTTGCTCCCAAGTGGAGCATACCGAACACAAGTAAAAAAGACCATCAACGGCAAAGTCGTCTGCAAGTCCTTCACGGTACATCCCAAGGACTGCAAAGGCAATGCACGCAAAGCCAAGGATCAGTCCGAGATGCTTGCCCGGCAGTGGAGATTATCGGCGGAGGATTCCGAGGTTTACGGCATAAAAGTCCGTGATGCTCTGGAGCAGTATATACAAGACCGCTCCAAGGTTCTCTCACCCTCTACCATAACGAATTACAGGCGCCTTGTTCCGCTTTTTGAGTCCGTCATGGATATTTGTGTGGATGAGATAAAAACGGCTGAAATACAGGCGCTGGTGAACGCATGGAGCATATCTGTGAAGGCCAAGACCTGCCGTAACAGAATCAGTTTTTTGCTCTCCGCTCTTGATTACGTGGAATGTGATAAGAAGTTTCGGATCAGATATCCCAACAGCCCCTCCAAGGAGATAAAAGCCCCCGACACGGAAGATGTTAAGATGCTCCTCAACAATGCGCCGGAGGAGCTTAAGCCCATCCTTTACCTTGCCGCCTTTGGCGCTCTTCGCCGTGGTGAGATAGCAGCCCTTAAGCAGAAGGACATCAGCCGGGATATGTGCACAGTGCACGTCCACGCTGACATGGTTCTCGATGATAACAAGTGGGTGTATAAGCCCTTCCCCAAGAACGCACTCGCAGGAGTTGTCCAACTGCCTAAATTCATCATCGACCTGCTCCCCTGCGCTCCCGATCCTGAGGCCTACGTGTTCGACATGAATCCGAACATGATCTCCCACAGATACGACATTCTTAAGAAGCGCCTCAGCTTTCCGTTCAACTTCCACTCACTCAGGCACTTCGCAGCAAGTTTCAGAAGTGACCTAGGCATACCTCGGAAGTACATCGAGGAAGTGGGCCGTTGGGAATCCGGCTCGGTGGTTCTTGAGAGAGTTTACGACAACACCCTCACCTCTACCCGGAAGAAGTACACCCAGATTGCGAACAGATACATCGAGGAAAATTTCAAAGAGAAACAAGCATAAAAAAAGCCCCCGCCGACCTGGTGGGGGTTAATTCATTTTATTTTTGTCACACGATTTGTCACACGAAAAATAAGAAACCCCCAAACCATGTGGCTTGAGGGTAAGCAGGATACGGGAATCGAACCCGTTTAGACCGATTTTCTATTCTAGCCAGCAATTATGCGGAAATCGCTCCGAAGTCGCTTAACTACTGGCTTTGTCCGTGTTAATATCTAACACTAAAAATCATTTTTTAACACTAAAAAAGCATTATCAAATACAAAAATGTCACACGAAATGTCACACGAATTTTATTTCGATAGCTTCTCAATCGTCAGCTTTCCGCAGATGCCATCGACAAATTTGTCCGTCTGGAACTGCTTAACACACTGTTCCGTTTTCGCTCCGTATATCCCGTCAATGTTTCCGACAGGGTAGCCACGATCTAGGAGCCTCTTCTGCAACCACTTCACATCCTCGCCCTTGGTGCCCTTTTTCAAGATCCGGGAAGGTACGGGGTAGTTTGGAGTGCCAGAGTTGAAATCAAACTTGGTTAGATTGTACTTCTCAATGATAGACAAAACTGTGTTGACTTCTTTTGAGCTTGTCATGTAGCCACAGGCCTTGATCTGCTTCATCTGGGTAACATAATCGGCCTCGGCCTTCACCCTTGAATATAATCCCGTGTTTAGAAGCTCATAGAAGTTGAGGACACACTGCTGCATACTCTCGTAAGTCCTGAAGGCATCCACGATGGTGGTGTGTTCTCCGATTTTATACTCTTCCTGCGTTTTCCAGTTCTTAAACGTTCCGGGCCAATATTTCAAAGCTGTCTTGCCCGTTCCTACTTTATGACCTAGATAAGAATGATATTTTGTGCTTCCTGCGGTGCCATATCCACATTCAACACAGGCCATGCCTATACATACGGACGGCTTCACCTTACCAAGAATCTTATAAGCCTCCTGAGCACAGGGAGCTATCTGTTCAATGAAAGTTGCTATCTGCGTTGCACTTGCCATCACTTAGCCTCCTGTTTCAGGTTATACACTGCGCACTCAATGAGCTGGTCCAGCTGATCCTGAGTAATTGCAATGCCGTGGTCGAGCATCCATTCAGTAACAAACTGCGTAACCTGGTCTTTTTTGATGGAGCCTTCAGAGTGAATCGTTTGCTCTGCTGCACGGACGGCTATTTCTACCATTTCCAAGAGTCGGTTGTACTTGCTATCGTTGAGCTTCTCCTTCAGGAGCGGAATAAGGTAGGCAGATATAAAAATGGTGGACAAAGTTACGGCAATCTTTAGGATGTTAAATGTCAGGTCGTTCATGATTTATCCTCCTTGTTTAGCTTGTCTCGGAATATCTCAATAGCTCCCGTGACGAGAAGCTCCACCGCACCGCCTCCGAGACCGTACTGGATAAGAGTGTCCGGGACCGAGTCCTTTACCCAGAAAGTAATCCAGCCGAGGGAGACGAACACTATCCAATATATGCACACTCCCTTAACGATGCGGTCTATCTTTTTAGGTTTCTTTTGTACCCGGCATCTGTCGATGCCTGTCTGCTTTTTACGGCACATATCACTTCCTCGATAAATAAGCGTGGAGGTCATCCTTAGCTCTCTCCAGATCCTTGGACATATCCTTATGCTCGGTGAGGCAGTATTGGATCTCAAACTCTATCAGGGCCAGCACTGAGTGGATGAGCACCTCGTTGGTATCGTCCTGCTCTCGAAAGCGGTCATTTCCCTGCTTAAGTGCCATCTTTATGTCGTTTATCTCCACATCGTGTCCGTCTACCCTGCTCTTGAGAGTGTTAAACGGCTCCGCCGCGTTCTTCCGCAGGGCATTCTGCTTATCATAGATGTTTAACACTGTCAGCACGAAACCGCAGGCCCCCACTATAAAGGCCATTATTTCCCATGGTGAAAAGCTCATCTCCTGCCTCCTCTTTAGAGAGCACCCACCCTGTGAGAGGCAGGTGCCCATGTGTGTGGGTTTATTTATAGCGCTGCAACCTTGGACTTGAAGTCTGCGAAGTCGGAGGAAGAAGCGACTATGCTTTTAAAGGTGTCTATATCTAACTTGCTGTTGGCAATCCGAAGGACTCCCGAAGCGTCATAAGTGAGAGCCAAGTCTCCTGTGTCGGTCCAGAGGGTATTGTATGCGTAAAGCAAGGCCACCTCTGTGGCTGTGAGCTGAACAGTGACGGGAGTGGCAAGCTCATAAACTACTTGCGCCCCTGTGGTCGGAGTGCCTCCCTCTGTGTAGGCATCTCGGTCACTTATCCAAGCACCCGGAAGCGTTTCGCCAGCATAAGAAGCAATATAGCCGCCTGTTACTGTGAGCACTCCCGTAGTAACGTCAAGCTCTGCAAGGTAGCGAGTATCGCCGAGGGAGATGGTGTAGGTGGTGGCGGTGTAGCCATCAAATACTGCCGTACTTCCCTCCTGCACTTGAATATTCTGTGTGGTGCTGATGTTGCTGTTGTCGGACTTTCTGCATGTAAAATACAGGTAGCCTTCGCTCGGATTGGTAAAGGTATAGGGTAAAGAGTGCCAAGCGTTAGCATCATTGTAAAGGATATCCCCTGACGCATCTTTTACCAGTAGAGTACAGTAGTCGAGGTTTTCAGCACCGATGGTGTACTTTCCTGCTTTAATCTTTAAGCGGTTGCTGATGGTTGCGTCTGCGTTGGAAACACGGGTATTACTTGAGCTATATGCTCCGCTGTTGTTTATCTGTCCATTTGTCAGGGTTCCGTCAAAGAGATTCTTGCCCGTCCTCGTCACTTTCGCCTCGGTGAAGCCTGAGATAGGGCAGATATTCGTGTAGGGCTCAAAGTGGGCATAATCAACATTGGATTCCGTTGAAAGGCAGACCATAGGCTTAAAGACAAGGCCGTTAGGATTGACACCACTACGAATAACAAGCTGAAGCTGATAGGTGTGACTTGCGTCAAGTGTTGCCGAGCCTCCACTTCCGTAATCGCTCTGTCCATAGGTACCGCTTGTAACATCATAAAGTTGTAGGACGTATGTAGTGCCACTACCACCGCTCGGACATCCTGCAAATTTTACACTTGCAAGTCCTGTGAATGAGCCAAGGCTTTTAGCAATGAGTCCCGAAGCAGTATTATTGCTGCATTTTATCGTGCCATCACTGTTTACTGTAAGAGTTACCCCTTGCACAGTAGAAGTTGTCGCTGTTACTTGAAATTTGTTTTTCCCCGCTCCCCCTGCCCACGGCTTTGAGTACCCATGAAGGTCCTGTTTCGGTGTGATTTTGATTTTCACATCTACCGCATTTTTATCGAGTGCATCTGTCAGCGCCTGCACTCCTGCAAAGTCCTTAACCACTCGGATAGGTGGGTCAAGTGCTTCTAGCGCCTCCTCAATGACAGGCACATCCTCCATGACAGTTGAGGCTATCTCTATAACCCTGTCGTCAATGTCCTCAATGGCCTGCGACATCGAATTGAGATTGTCCTCGTTGATGGCAGGAGTCGTGTTGTTATGCCAAACTATCTGCTCATAAAGTTTAGGTAAAGCCATTGTCTTACCTCCTATTAGTAAATGTCCAAAGTGCCGTTGATGTAGGTGTCTTGCAAATTTTGTATGCCCTTGAGCTGTCTCTGCAATACATAAGAAACGTACTTTTGATCGCCGAGCGGAATTTCTATCTCGTCACCCGTTTCAAGATACGGCAGACCTGCGCACCACATCTCAAACGGAAACCAAGTAATTCCTGCCATCTTGGCAACCATGGCATCTGCATACTCACCTATCTGCTCGGCTGTCCATACAAGGTTTCTGAACAGCCAATTGTCTGAACAGTTGTAATCATCGGTGCCGTCAGCGTTGACCTGCCTCTGCAAAGTGTACTCCTTCTCGTTCTCTTCCTCATCGAGGCCTTTATATGTGATGATAAGGTTCCGCCACTTGTGAATATTTCCTTCATCCGCCCAGAGCTTTGAGTACATAGCTTTGCTACCGCTCAGCCTCGCTCCGCTGGGGTAAAGGTCTGTCGCTGGGTAAAGGGTCTCGGCTGGGAGAAGTCTAGAATGGCCTAGCTCAACACCTGCGAAAAGGTCTGTGGTGCGAGATAGCTGACCGAATTGACAACTTGTTTCGTAAACTGCTGATTGTAATTCTCGAAGAGTAACCTCTGGCAAGGTATTAACATCAACATTGATTAACTCAGCGGCTGTCAAATCGCTGGCTTCTATCATTTTCAATTTTCCCTCAAATATACTTGAGTCAAGAGTTTCTGAATTTTTCCATATCTCCTTAAAAACTTCATATCCCGTTATTGCTACGAGCCTATAAGGGATTGCAAAGGTCAGGCTTGAAACATTATATAAATTCACAACATTTTCAATTGGATGGTTGTGTGCTTCGGGAAGTGTTCTAACCTCATCTGATAATGAATAAAAATGGCCATATAAATCGCCATAAAATGTTACTATCATAGAAGCGCTGTTATGAAGCAATCCTTTGTCTCGTACCGCCGTAGCCCATTTTGTCTCAGCGTCAACAACTTGCTCAAAAAAAGCGTTTTTCATAGATTGAATTGATCTTTGCAACAATGCTACATAGTCAGATATGTCTAAGAGTATCATTGAGCCTTCTGGTATATATGTTGTTATCCTTATTTGAGTTTGTCTGGTTGTAGCAATTGCAGGATAATATGACCCGGAATATCCTATTAATTTAATAGACACAGTGGATTCCTTGTACCCTTCACCAGTACCATACGAGTTTAGGTCTAGTTCTGTCTCAGTTCTATTATCAATA
>Ga0326511_10001463_pt1 | contig 19513 bp, 7 predicted proteins | sample 0_2496_0518_D_FD_203701 | JGI IMG/M metagenome (GOLD analysis project Ga0326511, IMG submission 203701) | Bovine rumen microbial communities from UC Davis, California, United States - 0_2496_0518 | ecosystem: Host-associated > Mammals > Digestive system > Stomach > Rumen | place: USA: California... | reverse complement strand
TCACCGGCTGCACCGTGCAGGAGGCACCGAAGAACCTGGTCGATACCACGAAGCCGAAGGACGGCGAGAGCAGTGGCTCGGAAGGCGGTTCTGACAGTGGCACTTCGACTGGCGACAACACGCAGAGTGGCGGCAGCACTGACACTGGCGGCGACAACCAGGGCGGCGGCTCGACCATTCCAGGTGAGGGCGACTGATCCATCGAGGTGAGGACAGGGAGTGGAGGAAGGAGGAAACGTAGTGTCAAACCATCAAACCAAAGAAAGGAGGTAAGCGATGATGAAGAAGTGGAAGACGATTGCGAAGATCGTCGTGGCGGTGCTCACGGCCTTGTTAGGCGCGCTGGGCTCAGCAGCCGCCACCGGTGTTCGGCTGTGACGGCCGCCACACGTTCTGGGAGGGATGAAAGGCTCATCCCTCCCTTTTGGTTATTTTAGTGTATGAGGGAAAAAATATATGATTCCCTGCGTAAATGGAAATGTTTGTTCGTTATATATAAATAAAGACATCAGAATGAAGATACAATATGAGAAAAGTAAAATTTTTATTGATATTGCTTCTCATGGCGTTGCCGTGTAATAATGTTATGGCAAGAAAGCCTGTCATGACAGGTTGTTACTGGGAGTGGATGAATGGTAATATCTCGAAAGAAGGTATCACTAAAGATTTGGAATATATGAAGGCCGCTGGTATTGAGTCGGCCTTCATTTTCGATACTTGGATTGGGGTAGAACGTGGTCCTGTTGATTATGGGTCACAAGAGTGGGTGGAGGCCGTGAAACATGCCTGTAAAGAGGCGAAGCGGTTAGGAATCGTCTTAGGACTGCACAACTCTCCTGGTTATACGGCGATGGGAGGGCCATGGATTCGCCCTGAAGAATCGATGAAGCAGCTCACATGGAGTGTCTCATCGAAGAAAAATCCTCCCGTGCCAAAGCATAAGATGGGATTCTATCGTGACATCAAGACTGTACGAACTACCTGTGCGGATGAAATGCAGGACCTTAAGTGCCGGTTGGAGAAGGATGAACAAGTCGTTGTGACCTTGCAGAAAGAAAAGATTTTTGCAGGTTTCAATCTCTGGCGCGGGGAACGGGAGAAACCGCAAGATCCATTTGATGGCCCCCGTGATTATGCGCCTCGTCTGACGGTGGAGGTGAGCCTTGACGGCAAAACATGGATGAATATCGGCACGGCGGCAGGACAGCCATTGAAAGCCCGCGACATCCCGATTTACTTCAAGTCTGACCCAGTGAAATGCCGCTATGTCCGACTGACCAGTAATCGGGGGACAAACCTTGACCGGATAGAGATCCTGACCGCTGCAGGCTCCGGGACTACTTATCGGCGTATAGGCTATACGACAACAGGACAGATGGTGACGGCTGCTTCAGAGGCTGGCTTAGGACTGGAGGTTGACAAGCTGGCACGGCAAGGTGTGGAGGCTCACTTTGAAAGGTTTCTGGGTCCATTGCTGGATGAACTTAAAGAATATTGCGGTACCACCTTGCGATGGATCTTGGTTGACAGTTGGGAGGCTGGAGGCCAGGACTGGACCGAGGCGTTAGGCTCAGAATATATCACTACAGGCGAGGGAAGTGACTTCCTGACAGGTGGCATTGGTAAGGCTACGGCCACCAAGCAGCGGCTCTTCATGCAAGAATTCCTGAATCCACTGAAGGAGAAAGTTCATAGCTATGGACTGGAACTTGTAGGCGAGCCTTACGGCAATGGCGACTTCGACCGTAAGGAATACGGGCTTGCCTTCGATTTGCCAATGAGTGAGTACTGGGCACGCTGCCATTACGGGTCAATCGAACGGCCCTATTTCGTATCACGCTACGGGCATTCTGCAGGTCGGCCTATCATCGGCTGTGAGTTTGGAACGGCCTATCCTGGCGATGCAGACATACCTGCAGTGCTGAGTAGCTTCAGGAGCGATATAGACAAGGTATGTGATGCTGGAGTGAACTTTTTTGTGTTCCATTGCGTAACTCATCAGGACCGTGATGACCGTCCGCTGACGATGGGGCCTTTCGGAACCCGTTTCGATCGCCTGCACGCCAACGTAGATTCCGTAAGGGAGCTGACCGACTATATCCGTGAATGCATTGCCCTTCAGGAAAAGCGTGTCACATGGGATTATCAGACAGGTGAGCCTGGACAGCGGGCCTTTCTGCGCCTGCCCCGTGGGTGTCGGGAAGTAAAAGCCGTACTGTATTGTCATCAGAACATGACAGAAGAAGTGCTGCTTCGCAGTAAGCGGTTCTGTCGGCAGATGGACAGTCTGGGTATAGCAATGGCGTTTATCCAGCGAGGTTCATATAATTGGGATGTCAATAACGGCTGTCAGGAGCGTTTTGACAAATTGATACGTCAGTTTTCTGAGGGGACTGAGCATCCAGAACTGCTGTCTGCCCCCATCATCCCTTTCGGACATTCAGCACAGGCCACCTTCCCATGGAACTATGCGGCCTGGAACCCTGAGCGCACGCTCTGTGTTATCTCCTATCATGGTGATGCCCCCCGTACTAACCTCTGTGGTTATGGGCGTGAGAACATTGAGTGGGGGCGAACCCGCAACATCGACAGCATCCCTGGACTGATGATCGAGGGCGAGTATGAGTGGTGGGAGGGGCGTGTGCGTCCAGCACTGGCCTTCCGTATGATGTATCCCGACAGTCGTATCTCCTTCCTCTGTGATGCTGGCAAGGGGCACTTTGATTTATGCGAAGATACTCAGGACTATATTGCCGCTTTTATTGCTAAAGCATTGAAAGACCCGCGTCCGAAAGGTGGCTGTTACTATTCCCGTTGGCTCGAAGATGGCACGGAGAGCAACGATCTGCACGATCAGTTCTGGTATCAGGACGAAGAGATGGTCAGCTGGACGAAACGTCGCTATGCTGAGACCCGTGGCAAACAAATGCAGTATCTGTCGGCACGTATTAACGGTGAACTTGTCCCTTTCGATGCTAGTAAGCATATCAAGATGAATGTGAGTCTGTCTGGAGATACATTTACGATAGACCCTGTATTTGTCGATGCAGATTATAAAGGGCAGACCAACAAGCATGCATCAGTTCGACCTCGTGTAGTTCTCATTTCGGGTCCCGCCATTCAGACGGGTGAATATTCTTTCCAAGTAGATTCTGGTTATTTCGGAACCGATCCTGATCGCCTGTGGAAAGGGATCACCCTGAGCATTGAGGCCGATGGTGATAACATTTACAAGTCGGCTGTGCAGGAACTGAATATACAAATCAAAAAATGATAAAGATGAAAAAACTCATTCTGTTGGCATTGGGATGCTGTACTGCATTGATGTTAGATGCCCAAACGGTAATATACCAGTATGCGCATCCAGATGGTAAGAAAATACATCATGGTTTTTGGACTGTTGATACTGGGGCGATGGACTGGCAGCAGACGAAAGGACTGCGTTTGGAGTGCTTCTCTGACGGGAAACAGTCAGAGCAGTTAGAAGTGTCATTTGCTTCCAGCAATAAAGTGACGGGTAAGGCTATAATTGCCCTTAGCGGAAAGGGATGGCAACGGGTTATGATTCCATGGAACAGGTTCGACACGAATTCTGCAGAATTGGTGGCAGCTTTGCGATGCGTGAAGTCTGTCTGTGTGAAATCACTCATTGGTGGTAAGAGTATGAAGGTACGTCAGGTAGAGGCATTGAAGGGTGATAAAGTCGCCCTTGAGGCAGTCGTTAAAGGGCGTTCAGCTGATGCTGGTAATAAGGTAGTCTATACATTCACAGCCACTAACGTCACGGATCAGCCATTGTCGATTGCCTTCTCTGTCCCCACCAAGGGCTGGGAAATGATGACTTCAGAGATTGAACCTGCGGTGTTAACCCTAAACTCAGGAGAACAGCGTGAATGTAAACTGACGGTGAGTATCCGTGAAGGGCTGCCAGTAGGAAATCGTGAACATCAGAAGGTGCAGGCTATTATTAATGGAGTGGCAAATGAGACAGATCAAATCGAATTCGTGACAGCTGTCAGGTTGCCTGCACCGAATATCCTGCTGACGCAGAATCGGTGGGACGAAGTGCGCGAAAAGGTGAAGCATTACGACTGGGCCATGAAGGCTCAGAAGGATTACATAAACAAAGCTGATAAGTGGACGGTACCGCAGATTGCCACCCGGTTGAGTGGTGACAATGATCAGTTGGGACCTCATATCTTCCGTACGCCAGAGGAACACGGACTGATGGCGGCAGCCATCTCTTATCAGTTGACAGGAGAGCGCTGTTATGCAGAGAAAGTGCTGAACTTCATGCGTCGCCTTTGCGATTCAGAACGCGGCTATCTGAAGACCCTGCGTGGCTGTAGTCAGTCATTTGTTCAAGAGGGCCACTTCTTCCAGCATATCGCCATGGCCTACGATGCTGTGCTGCCGTCGGGCGTTTTCACTGATACAGACAAACAGCAGATTGAGGCAGTGTTCCGCAAGTTTATTGATGTGGTTCGACTGCAAGAGGAACAAGGAGGCATCAACAATTGGAAGTTGAGTGAGATGTGCGGTGCGCTTTATTGTGCATTGGCCCTACAAGACTGGTCGTTGGCTGAGGAGCTGCTCTATCATCCGAGTATGATCGTTGATCATCTATCGCATGGTGTAATGAACGACGGTTTCTGGTACGAGTGTTCAGTGGGCTATAATGTATGGTGCGCTACGGAATTCTCCCAGGTGGCACTGGCCATCGAACCCTGGGGTGAAGACCTGATCCACCGCAAGGTGCCGATGGGCGCCACACCCTGGTATTCGCTGATGCCCGACTTCAAGAAAGGTGCAGCCATCTATGGTGTGAATTTCCACAAGTGGGGACCGGTGACGAAAAACAGCGTGTGTATCAAGGATATGTGGGATGCCATACCCCGATTTGCTGACTACCGGGGCGTGATGTTCGCCGTAAATGATGCGCAGGAGACGCTGGTGGCTGGCGAGAGTTACGAACTGGCTTACTACTTATATCGTGACCCCGAATATGCTGCTATCATCCGCAGGGGCAATAGTCGCGACTTACTCTATGGTGTGCCAGAACTGCCTGAGGTGGAAAGCTTGATGGACAAACACTCGGCATACGCTGACAATATCGGAATCATAAATCTTCGTTCGCAGAAGAAAGACCGTCCACAACGCGAACAGATACAAGCCTATCTGCACTATGGAACTCATGGTGGTTTTCACGGTCATTTTGATCGTGCCTCATTCTTGGGCATGATGCGCTATGGACGCAGTTTCTTCAATCCTGAGATGATTTGGTATGGCTATCCATCGTATATGTATAAGTTCTATGTACAGGCGTCGATGGATAAGAATATGGTGGTCGTTGATGACAAGATGCAGCTGCCACGAGAGAGCTACAGGCGGCTGTTCCAGTCTGGCGAAAAGGTGCAGGCGGCAATGGTGGAGACGGTGAGCCCATGGGCCAATCCTCCTTATGGAGGCATGGAGTATGACTGGGCCAATGGCATGACTTTCCAGCAGAAGATGTGGAGTGAAGGGCGTAGCATCCGTGAGGCCGAAGATCATCCTGCATACGGTGCAATCACCGACGAGACAGAGCCTATCACTCAGCGCAGGCTCATGGTGGTGACAGCTGACTATCTGAAGGGCGAGCATGAACATTGTTACGATAACCTGTTTCAGATGAAAGGCTTTGAAGGACTTGATGCAAAACAGAAGACTATGCTCAGACATGATGGGCAGATGGTGGCAGATTGTCGTAGTGCAGCCCAGTTTATCACTGATTGTCAGTGGTGGCAGACGGAAGGAACTGTTTTAGCCCGTTTTTCCACTGGCTTTGGAAAGGGCTACGATAATGAGGGCAATCGTTGTCCGTTTAGCGAGGACGGTCCATTACATATAAACGTGTTGTCGGCTTGGCCTCGGCAGGCTGAGGTGATGGTGGGTACGCAGCCTGAACCTATTGATGTGCAGCAGCAGGTGAGTTGGCAGGTGTTAGGTGATGGACAAGTGTTAGCTGAGGGTAAATGTGGCATTTGGATATTGGGCGAACAGCAGATAGACGTTCCGCTACATGGAGTACATCAACTTTCACTTCGGTTAAAGACCGCAGGTGCGAAACGCAATACCCTCTTCTGGGGTAATGGCATTCTGACACTGGCAGGTGGTGATCACGTTAAACTGACTGATCTTTCAATGACGACGGATAATATACAGACCGTGCCATCAGCAGGAAAAGACTACTATGGCGGACCGATTAAGATTGCCGGGATGCCTATGGCGGATGCTTTGCCTGCCCAGCCTAAAGAAGAAATGTCAGAGAGTGAAATAGATATAGATGTGAGTAGTATCAAGGCTGAACGGTTGCAGGTTGTATTGGGTGGTGATTTCCCTTTGGGTGATGAGGCACCAAGGCGCAAGACGCTTGCCATTCGCAGTCGTGGTAAAGAAGCGCGTTTTCTGACAGTTGTGGAGCCCTATGAGCAGACGGCAATGGTGGAACGCGTAGAAGCTGCTGATGCCAACCATCTGACAGTCTGGTTGAAAGATGGCCGTCTGCAGGAAATAATCATTGCCGGTATGGACGGTGACGGGAGTAAGGCTAATGTGAAATTGGTGGAAAGTCCACAAAACTAAATAATGTTAATGGTGAGACTTTCTTACGATTTTATGCGTAAATGATGAATATGTTTCGTATCTAATATAAAGTTAGATTTTTTTGTAGTTTTTATTTGGTTAGTCATTACGTTAAAGTTAGTAGTAAATAAGTAGTTATAGAATCTTGGAAAGCCGTACGCTGTGAAGCGAACGGCTTTATTTATAGAAAAATCAAAAGTTATGAGATATTTCGTTTTATCAGTTTTATCCGTCTGCGTTTCGCTGGCGATAGGCGCGCAGACAATAGATGTGCGAACAAACGGCAAACCCTTTACCCATCTGTGGAGTGAGGGTACATGTGCAGGCAGAGTGAATGAGGGACTTCGGGCCTCATGGGTGGAACAACTGCGCCTGGCAAAGAAAAACTGCGGTTTTAAATACTTGCGGATGCACGATCTGTTTAATGATGACATGTGCATCTACTTCGAGAAACCAGATGGGCAAGTGGTGTATAACTGGCAGTACGTCGATGAGGTGTATGACCGAATGCTTGACCTCGGTGTGCGTCCGTTTGTGGAGCTGTCGTTTTTTCCTAAGGGTATCGATGCCGATGGCGGCAAGCTGCAGATGTGGTATCGCAACCGTGTGACCTATGACGCCAAGAAGATGCCAAAGTGGCACGCACTGGTGAAGGCCTTCACGCAACATGTAGTAGAGCGCTATGGTCTTGATGAAGTGCGGCAATGGTACTTTGAGGTATGGAACGAGCCGAATCTCGATTTTGGCTTCTTCGATGGCACGAAAAGCGACTATTTCAATCTTTATAGAGTGACAGCCGAGGCCGTGAAGTCGGTCGATAAAAGATTAAGAATAGGAGGTCCGGCCACGAGTAACTTTATTGCCGACCGCCGTCATGAGGGAGAGCGGACAGACAACAAGAAGTCAGTATTTTATCCCCAAGAGAAGATTAACAAACAGCAGTGGAAGGGTATTTGGATAGAGGAGTTCCTACGCTATTGCGAACAAAACGGCTTGCCATTAGATTTCATCTCCACGCATGCTTATCCTACCGACTACGCGCTTGATCCTGTTAGCGGAAGGGGAAAGGACGCCATCCGCTATGTCCATTCGCTCCGAGATGACCTTGCCTGGCTCCGTCAGACCATAGCCAAGAGTAAGTATCCGAAAGCGGAGATACATATCACGGAGTGGAGCACGAGTCCGAATAGTCGTGATGCGATGCACGACCGCCTCCCGCCAGCTGCCTATATCATCAAGGCCAATCTGGAAAACATCGGCGGGGCCAATTCTGTGATGTACTGGACATTTACGGACATCTTTGAGGAAAAGGGGGGCGGTGAGGAAATATTCCACGGTGGTTTTGGTATGATCAATTTCCAGGGTATCGTCAAGCCTTCTTTCCATGCCTATAGGATGTTGCACCAATTGGGCGACATTGAGCTGTACAATACCGATCCTTTCTTTGTCAGTCGCTGTTCGAAGACTGGCAAGATCGTGGCATTGGCCTATAACTATCCTGTGGAATATGAAGATGCTGTGCCCTCTTCCAAAAATATAGAAAACTTCATGCAAGCTTCTGCCAAGCAGATAGATTATCGGCTGGCGGGTCTGAAGCCTGGCGCACTCTTTGAAATAGAAATTTTGGACAATGAACATGGTAATGCTTTTGCCTGCTATGAGGCTATTGGCAAGCCGCATTCGCCTTCGCGAGCAGAAACTCGTTTGCTGCAGGAGGCTGGATGGTCCACTCAGAAAAAGACACTGAAGGCAGACGGCAATGGTGTGCTTAGCCTGAAGATGGCATTATCGCCGTGGGCCTGTGTGCTCATCCGCCAACTGTGGTAAAATGTGAATAATCCTTAATAGTTTAGGGGTATTTACAAAAATGTGCGTTAGGTTTCATATCTTTGCAAATATGAAACCTAACTGTTATGATGACTGGATCTAACTATAACGTAAAGCGACTATTTGCCATTCTGTGTTTATTGATGGCAGGCCTCGTGGGGGTGTATGCTCGCAATAATGACGTCTTGGTGAATCTTCGGTTAGACGAAGGCTTATCGGGAGAGACAGTCTATCGGGTGATGGCTGACCACAGTAATCATATTTGGATTGCCACTAACAATGGGGTGAATGCCTACAATGGCAAGCGAATCACCCAGTTCAGCCTGTCTGATGACACTCATCCTACAGTGTTGGTTCATGATTTGTGTGAAGTTGCAAATAAAAGTATTTGGGCGGCTACGGAAATTGGGGTTTTCCGACTGAATATCGGGGATAGTCGCTTTCAGCGGATACTGCCAGAGATTTCATCTGCTATTGCATTGCTAAGTGTAGGCGATACTGTTTATATCGGTGGAGAGCAGGGTTTACAGATGTGTGTTGGTGAACAGTTGAAAACTTACAATGTCGGTGCTACTCGTAGAGGCTTGGACAACATCGTAAGGCATTTTGTGAAAGACGATGACGGACGTATCCTTTTCCTTGGACGTTATGGAATCAATGCCTTTGATCCGAGAACGGAAAAGATATCTCACGTGACAAAAGATGATGAACTGCCGCAGAAGACAGCCGTAACACAATTTGAGAAAGATGGGCAACGTCTGTTCATCGGTACACAGTTTGCGGGGCTGTTGGTCTTCGATCTTCAGACTCGTCAGTGCATTCAGTTGAATGATGTTGGAAATGTGGTGCGTACCGTTCGGAAAAGCAGTGACGGCTATATCTGTATTGCTACAGACGGAGCAGGAGCTTTTCTGGTAAATCCCAAAACACTCAAAACGGTGGAGGCATATAATACCAGTGAAAAGAGCCGCTATCAATTGCCAACGAATGCTCTTTATAGCTATTATCGTGGTGAAGGAGGTGTAAATTGGTTTGGGTTTGTACGTTATGGGCTTTCCTATACTTATCATATAGGCGACCTCTTTAAACCCTATATAGCGGGCGATTTCTCTTCTGAGGGTATCAACGTGCGTAGCTTCTGTATGCACGGTCATGAAAGTGTTATAGGTACGCAGGAAGGATTCTGGTATGTAGATACTGTGAAAAATGTTTCGCGCTATTTCTCCCCCCATGAATTTGGGGGAGGGCATATCGTGAATTCCATCGCATGGCTTGACGGTGAATTTTACATAGGAACTTATGATGGTGGGCTGCGTGTTTTTAATCCGCATACGATGAGTCTCAGGTTGCTTCGTTCTACACGTCTACTTGATTATACTACCATAGGTGACGTGAAACGGGGACCTGATGGTCGTCTATGGGTTGGTAGTGGAGAAGGTTTGTTTATTATCAGTAAGGATGGTAGCGTTACTCGATTCACAGAGCAGAATTCACATATAGTAGGCGGATTGATTATCAGTATCACTTTCGATCGGCAGGGGAATGCATGGTTGACAGGGGCTTCAGGTATATCGCTTTATAGTGCTGCCAGTGGCGAGATAACCAGTAGCGATTTCCCAGAAGGTTTTTTCGACAAGCAGCCATATATGCGAGGCGCATCGGGACATGATGGTAAAATTTACATGCGTGACGGGCCTCGCTTGTTTTATTGCTCAGAGGGACTGAAGGCTTATGGTGAAATCAAACTGCCGGTAAGATTCACAGACAAATGGTGTCGGGGTTTTGTCGATGATATGACGGGGCACTATTGGCTGGCATCCGAGCGGGGGCTATTCTGTCTTGACTATGGTATGAAGCAGGTTGTGCGCTTTGGTCAAGGTGCAGGATTACGAGGTGATTTTATTAATGACATGGCTCTGCAAGGCAATAGTCTATGGGTAGCGACTTCGCAGGGGCTTTACTCTACCGACCTGAGGGAAAAGGGAGCTTGGAAGCAACAGACAGACCGTCCTATTCAGTTATATGATATTCAGCAAGGTAATCGTGTTCTTACTAATTCAGACATATATACCATTAACGATAGTTACAAGATTCTTTTGGGCTGGAACATCATGTCCGAGTTGTTCCTGACAAAAGTCGTGTTGTTGGATTATGCTAAGCAAAGCGGACGGTTTTATGAATATCGCATAGATGGTGGAACTTGGAGGTTGATTCAGGATGGAGAGATTATAGAATTAAGTAAACTCTGGCCAGGGAAATATCGTCTTGATATCAGACTGGCGGGTGTGGACGTGAATAGCGTGTCTTATGAGATTCGTGTGGTGCCAACAATAATGTTTCTGCTTGAAGTCCTCTTAGTTCTATCGTTTGTTGTCGCTGTATGGTTATGGTATCGTTGGCGAGGAAGGGCAAAATGGTTGCTTACGGAACGTAATGAGATAGAAGAAGCACTGATTGAGGCTACCGAAGAATTGGAAGTCACGGATACGCTGCAGAAATATCAGCGGGTGAAGATTGACGAAAAGGAATGTGAAAGTATCGTAAGGCAAATGCAGGCATACATTGAACGAGAGCGGGTCTATACGGACGCAGAATTGAAGATGAAGGATTTGGCAGACGTGTTGCATTTGTCGCCTTCCAAACTTAGCCAGGTGTTCAATCTCTATCTGAAAGAGAACTATTATGAATTCATCAATCGCTATCGTCTGGCAGAGTTCAAGCGTCTTATTGAGGCTGGCGAATACAAACGCTATACTATCACTGCACTCTCTGAGCAGTGTGGTTTCAAGAAGTCAAATTTCTTCTCTACGTTTCGGAAGGTGGAGGGCATGACACCAGCAGAATACTTGAAGAAAAAAGGCGTAAAAGTATAGGTGAGCGGTTTCGCTAAATTAGATGGACTTTGCGAAAAGTGTCTGAATATGAGGTAGTTGTATAATTTGGAATACGGTCTAAATGAGTTGGCTGCAATCAAGGGATTAAAACTTGGTTGCAGTTTCTTTTTGTTCTATATTTGCAACGTAAAACTAAAACCAATGCGTATGGAAACTATTAACGCCCAGAACCGTGATGCTATCGGCCGCACCTATAGTCAAGTGAGGACGGAGTTGTTCTCAATTTTTCGTCAGGCATGTATTGCAGAGGATACGTGCAAAGATCTTGTACAGGAGGTTTTCCTCAAGATATTACGTCTGGATGTCGTCATCGAGGATCAGCTGAAGGCACTGGCCGTGACCATCGCCTACCAGAAACGCACCGACTATCTGCGTCACTGTGTATATATTAATAAGGTAATGAATGACGGGACGTGGCAGATGGAGCAAAGCTATACCAATCAGGAGGCGGAGCTCCGTGATATACAGAATGTAGAGATGAAGGCCATCATCGGTATGTCGGAACTCGATGGCAAGATATATCAGATGACCCGCTATGAGGAGAAGACCGCAGACGAGATAGCCCTTACATTGAATCTGTCGAAGCGTGCTGTAGAGTCTCGTCTTTATCGTTCGCGCATGGCGGTGAGAGAAAAAGTCAGAAAGATTATGAGTTTTTGAGTATTTTTTAGAATTCATGCGTATTTAGAGAAATCATCATATTCATTATTAATTAAAACAAAGGATCATTATGGAGAAAAAACTAAAACAATTCTCTTACAGGAGCGGCATCTGCACAATGTTGCTCGCTTCTGCCTTTACGATGACAGCTGTGACAGTACAGGCTAGACCTTCTGAAGGTGTGCAAGCCGTAGAGCAGGCAAATGTTATCAAGGGAAAAGTGGTTGACCAGAACGGAGAGCCGATAATCGGAGCTACCGTGAAGGTTAAAGGTACAGGCAATGCTACTGTCACTGATTTCGATGGAAACTTTGTGCTCCAGAATGCCAGCGGAACACTTGTCGTGACCTATATTGGCTATGAGGAGCAGGAAGTGAAAGCTGCAAACAATCTGACTATCCGGATGAAAGAGGACAACGCACTGTTGGAAGAAGTGGTGGTCGTTGGCTATGGTACCCAGAAGAAGGCTACGCTTACTGGTGCCGTAGGCATGGTGCAGGGCGACGAGGTGCTGAAAGGTCGTGCTTCTACCAACGTCGGAACGGCCTTGCAGGGTGCCATCCCTGGACTGACGGTTACACGTAGCAGTTCGCGTCCGACGGAGAATGCCAAGATCAGCATCCGTGGCGGAATCTCTGCAAACGCGAGTGATCCGTTGATATTGATTGATGGCGTGGATGCCTATGCCTGGGAGCTGAACCAACTGAACCCGAACGACATTGAGAGCATCTCCGTGCTGAAAGATGCTGCTGCCTCTATCTACGGTGCGCGTGCTGCCGGCGGTGTGATCCTTGTGACTACTAAGCGTGCCAAGACAGGTAAGCCGACTGTCACCTACAACGGATCGGCCACGATGAACTATCAAGGCAAGAAGTATCCTGCTGCCAGCGGTTCTGAGTGGGCACAGATGATGCTGATGGCCGACTACAATGACACAAACCACCCCGCAGGTGCCTCCTCTCTATGGGCTATCATGGGGTTCACGGAGACGGAGTACAAGCGTGTAATGAACAATGAGGCTTTCGACTGGCAGAGTGGTGCCTATACCTATCGTATTGATCCGTTAAATGCCGATCAGGTGGATGCAGTCTATGGCACGACATGGGGCACAAGCCACAATATCAGTGTGCAAGCTGGTGGTGAGAATATCAAGAGTATCACCTCTCTGGGCTATGCCAGTGACCGGTCGCTGATTACAGAGACTTTCGACGGACAGCAGAAATACAACTTCCGCAATAACACCGACTTCCAGTTCGGCAAATATGTGAAACTGGAGACGGCTGTCAGTTACGATGCCAAAAAGACAGATGTGCCGACTTATGGTATCGGTTTCGGCCTGCAGGACTTCTATGTGTTCCCTCTCTATACGAAAAGCGGAGAGAAGTACTATGATAACTTTGGTGGCAACAACGTGCTTGCTCACTTGAATGATGGTGGTAAGACAGTGACTCATGACTATATGACTCGTTTGAGTGGTAAATTAACTGTCGATCTGAGTTTCATCAATCCAGCCCTTCAGGGCTTGAGTGTGTACGCTAAAGGTAGTATTCGTCAATATAACTCTAATAAGAAAGAGCAGTCGCATCGTATTCAGCTTTACGACTATTATACGGATGAGATTACCAACAATGCACAGTTGGGATCGCGTTCTAAGACAGAACAACTCACAGAAACCAACACACGTGCACTATATCAACTATATGAGTTCTTCTTGAACTACGACCGTACATTTGGTGATCACCATGTGGCGGCTATGTTTGGTAATACAAATGAACTCCGTGATAATTATTCGACATCAGCTTATCGTCAGAACGGTTCAACATATGTAGACAATGCTGATCTGAATCTGTATGATACAACGACCGACCGTATTACCAGTTCTGGTGCCTATAAGTGGTCATACGTATCACTTGTCAGCCGATTGAACTATGACTATATGGGTAAATACCTGATTGAAGGCACGTGGCGACATGACGGCAGCTCGCGTCTGGTGAAGGATAACCGATGGGACGATTTCTTCGGATTCAGTGCAGGTTGGCGAATTTCAGAAGAGAAGTTTATGAAGGATAATCTGCCTTGGCTCAGTAACCTGAAGTTGCGCGGTTCTTGGGGACAATCTGGTAACGTATCGACTATCGGCAATTATGAGGCATACGCCGCCATCTCAACGGGTACGACAGTCTATAACGGCACACTCTATCCCACTTCTTGGATTTCTGGTATCACGGATGACAGCCGTACATGGGAGCGTGTAAACTCAACTAATATTGGTGTTGATTTCGGCTTCTTCAACCAGAGACTGACAGGTACATTTGACTATTTCTGGCGTAAGAATAATGGTATGCTTATCAATATCACCTATCCTGCAACCTATGGCGGTACCGCTCCCTCGACCAACTCCGGCGTGTATAAGACAAACGGTTTTGAGCTTACTTTGCAATGGCATGACAAAATTGGCAAGGACTTCAGCTACAATGTAGGTTTCTCACTGTCGAATGCAAAGACGGAAGTTACCTCATATAAAGGAAAAACTGCTATTTCCTGGGGCGTGAACAGTATCGTGGAAGGTCAGCCGCTGAATGCGCTTTACGTGTTTAAGACTGACGGCATGTTCCAAAGCCAAAGTGAGGTGGATGCTTATTATTCACAGATGAGCGGTAATGTGTCTGGCTCGCTTATCAGCAATGTGAAGCAAGGAACGGCCAACGAGCTGACACCAGGTAGTGTTCGTCGTGTGGATTTAAATGGGGATAATGACATTACGATTGATGACCTCTACTTCTATGGCGATACCGATCCTCATTACAATTTCAGCATCAACCTTGGTGCCGAGTACAAGGGGTTCGACTTTACAGCCTTCTTCCAGGGTGTTGGTCAGCAATATAATGTGCGTAACGGCCAGATGGGATGTGCATTCTGGAGTGGTTGGACGAATACTAACGGTTACTTTGCCGACAATACTTGGTATGCAGGCAACGAGTATCATGCAGCCAATACAGATGCCAAGTTCCCGTTAATCTCACGTAACGGTAACCGTAACAACTGGAACTATAAGAACTATAACGATATCAATGTGATCAACTCCTGGTACATGCGATGCAAGCAGCTCCAGCTCGGCTATACGTTGCCCAAAACGCTGCTGGCTAGCACTCCTATAGAGAAGGTCCGCGTATGGGTATCGGGTGAAAACCTCTTTGATATCTCCAATGTGAAGGACGGCTACGATCCTGAGGCTGCCGCCAATATGGGAACATTCAATGGTGTGGATGTTTTTGCAAGTTCTATTTCTTTTGGCCTCGACGTAACGTTCTGATAAGTGAAAAGTGAATAATGAAAAGTGTATAGTTAAGTAATAATGACAGTTATGAAAAAGATTCAATATACGATAGCAGCCCTTGTTGCAACGCTGACGATGAGCAGTTGCACCAACTGGCTTGACCAGGAGCCTATTTCGAATGTGACGACCGCTTCTTACTTTCAGCAGGCATCCGATTTCGAATATGCTGCCAACCGTCTTTATGACCAGTTGTATGGATTTGCCACTACATTCTCTGGTAATGAGATGTATGCTGTAAACTTTGACTATGGTACCGACTTGATTGCAACTCAGAATGAGGAGGTTTCAGGTACAAAAGGTGTACAGACAAGCGACACCTATTATACCAAGGCCTATCAGTGCTTACGTCAAGTGAATAATCTGCTTGATATGGCAGACTCCTATAAAGGTAGCGAAGACATCAGTAACTCTGTTGGTACGGCTTATTTCTTCCGTGCTTGGTGGCACTTCTTCCTACTGAAACGTTTCGGTGGTATTGCACTGATGACAACAGCTCCAAACACAACGTCGGATATCGTATGGGGACCCCGCAATAGTCGTTATGAGGTAGTAGCCTCCATCCTCTCAGATCTCAGTCAGGCTCAGCAGAAAGTAAAAGCGACAAAATCCTCAACTGGTAATAATGGTAGTTTGACAATAGAGGCTGTTTGTGCTTTCAAGGCGCGCGTAGCTCTCTATGAGGGTACATGGGAAAAGTATAATGGTCGTGGAGCAGAGGATTCAACCAATGGTGACGGTACTTCACTGGGGGCAGGTACTGCCATGCCTTCAGGCTATCCAAGTGTGGACGAACTGCTTAATACGGCCAAGACTGAAGCTGCCAAATTTGTGAGTGGGGGTACTTATGCCAGTGAATACAAGTTGTGGCTTGGGGCAGAGGACAATACTATTGAGGATTATCAGCAGAAGTCTGCTTTCTATCTCTTTTGCCTCGAAGGCTCTGAGTCTAACCCCAATGGTATGGATAAAGGATCGGATGATGAAGCTATCTTCCGGAAATGCTATGACTATGCGCAACAGAAATATTCAAATATGAATTTGACCCATACAGGTCCTTGTGCTGGTACAAGAAAGTTGATGGATATGTTCTTGTGCACAGACGGTTTACCCATTAATATTTCACCTCTGTTTAAAGGCTATCATGAGTTTGCCTCAGAGTTTGAGAATCGTGATGCACGCATGAGGTCACTCTTCAATATCCCAGGAAAGCGCTATTGGAAATCAAACAATGAGGGTGGCGCCGCAGCAGACTTCAGCGTATCCCCTGAATCCAATACAGCTAACTCCATCAGTATGCCTAATCTGCTTACATATGGTGCTACTGGATATGGCGGGCGTAAATATACCTCGGAAGCTGCAAGGGCAGAGAACCAGACAAGTCCGGACTATTTGCATATTCGCTTGCCCGAGATGTTGCTGACCTATGCAGAAGCTACGATTGAACTGAGTGGAAGCATTACCGATGATGATTTGAACAACACAATCAATGTAATTCGTCAGCGTGCTCATATTGCAAATCTGACAAACGCCTTGGTATCAGCAAACGGACTGGATATGAAGGAGGAAATCCGCCGTGAGCGTGCACTTGAACTTATTGGCGAGGGATGGCGAGTAAGCGACCTTTGCCGTTGGGGTATTGCAGAGAAGGAACTGGCTCGTCCAACCTGTAGCTGGTATGTGGAGTATGAAGGTGTACCAACCAAGTTGGCTACAGAGGATAACCCAAATAATACGAGTCAGAAGATATATGATGCTACGGTATGGGCAGCCAAGGGATATGTGACTACGGCAGATGCAGATCAGTCAACCTATACAGCCGGCATGCCTAAAGTGAAAGCTGGTTCGCTGATTATCGAAACTGCCAACAATCGTATCTTCTCTAAGAAAAACTACTTACAACCGATACCGACAGGTGAGATATCACTGAATCCTCAACTGAAACAGAATCCTAATTGGTAAACCATAAACTTTTATGAAGGAGGAGCGTGCTCGTGCGTTCCTCCTTTTTCCTAACAATGAGACTACTCTTTTTTTTCTTGTCAATATGGTGGGGGCTCTCTTTGAAAGCCATAGGTACGGATAGTATCGTTATTAATATAGATACCTCTAAGGTTGAAGGTTATATTAATAAGCATCTTTATGGCTTTCTGTTGGAACATCTATATCACTCAGTTAGCAATGGTATCTGGGGAGAATGCGTGTGGAACAGGAGTTTTGAGGAGCGATTAGCCGATGGGGACTGGACAATCGATTATCAAGGGCGAATATTCCTTAAATCCCGGGGGCGACAACAGTCCCTATTCCATATTGCGCAGGGGCAGGATTATAAAGTAACTCTGGAGATGAGAAGGCTATCTGGTAATGGTGACATAATAGTTGGCGTCAGAGACCAATATCGGGAGAAGATGTTGACCAATCGCATCTATTTCCGATCAGGAAAACAACACCAACGACTGGAATGTCATACAGGCTGGATTTGGCATACACCAAAGACTCGGGAAAAGTCCTTCATGGTACAACAGCGAGCATCCGACTCGTGGAACAAGGTAGAGATTGAATGCAAGTACGAACTCGTGACAGTGTGGCTTAATGGGAAAATCTTATTTTGCCAGACGATAGAGAACTGTCCAAAAGACGGAGCGGTGGCAATTGGAGCGGAAGATTGTGAAGTCGCATTCAGACGGGTTAGGGTAACAGACAGGGCAGGACATATCATTCCTGTAAATCTCAATCTTATCCGACATTGGAATCAAATCGGCTATGGTGAGAGTTCGGTTTGTCACGATGCCTTAAACGATCATACGGCACTCATGGTACGGAACATTGGAAAATGGGCAGGTGTGGAGCAGCCGTCGAAATATTATGTAAGGGAGAATGATTTGCTGCAAGGCTCTCTTTTCCTAAAAGGCAATGTCGATCAGGTTTTTGTCCGATTATTAAAGGATAACAAAGTGTTGTCAGAGCAGAAACTGTCTGATATCACTTCTGAGTGGCAGGAAAAACAGGTTACGCTACCCGTTAAACAGGACTGTCGGGGTGTGAGCTTACAAATCCTTAACCGTGGAGAAGGTTATTTCTGTGTTGATCAGGTGTCGCTGATGCACCAATCCTCGATTGACAGCGGTGGATTCAGACGAGAGCTGACAAGTGCTATAAAGGCCATTGGGCCAACAATGTTGAGATGGCCGGGAGGCAGTTTCTCTGAGCATTACCACTTCGAACACGGTATAGGAAAACAATTTGAGCGGATCGGCATACAACGGTGGGATGACTATGATCCGCTAAGTTTTGGAACTGATGAGTTTCTGGATTTCTGTCAACAGATTGGGGCCGAACCTGTAATAGTAGTTCCAATAGGTTATCATAACTATGCCGGTTATGCTCCAGACAAGGATGGTCACGAAGACTGGTTGCAGCGGGCTCTCGACTGGATGGATTATTGTAAAGATCGAGTGAAATACTGGGAAATTGATAATGAAGTGTGGAAAATGAATCCACATTTGTATGCTCAGTTAGTACGAATGTTCTCCATTGCTATGAAGAAGAGGTCTCCTTCTGCCAAAATTATTGCTTGCGGTTGCGGACGATTAGGGGCAGAAGGTGTTGGGCTTGACTCTATTATGATTCACGATGTGGGCGAATATATCGACTATATCAGCCCTCATTATTATCAGACACTGGATAAATTTGGGACTGACGGCGTGGAAGAATATGGTCGTTATCTCGACAAGCTTGCAGAATGGATAAAAAGTTCTAAAAATCCGTCAATGCGGATTTATCTGTCGGAGTGGAATCTGGATGGCGTGGATATGCGTACAGGATTGTTTGCAGGCGGTTTCCTGAATCGGCTTGAATGTACACCATACGTAGAGATGGCAGCCCCGGCTCTTTTCCTGCGGCATCTGTCGGCACCAGCTTGGAATAATGCTTTCATCAATTTTGATCAGGACAGATGGTTCGGTGCTCCGAATTATGTGGTGATGAAGTTGTGGCGCGACAATTATCTGCCTTATAGGATCGGTTTGGCTGGTGAGACGGGAGTCCTGAATATAGTTGCTACTATGTCAGTCGATGGTAAACAAAAGTGCTTGAAGATTGTTAATCCAGAATCACGGCCTGTCAATTTGAAGGTCAGGGGCGGAAAAAAGTATGGATCCGCGAAATGGCAGAT
>Ga0326511_10001462_pt1 | contig 19522 bp, 13 predicted proteins | sample 0_2496_0518_D_FD_203701 | JGI IMG/M metagenome (GOLD analysis project Ga0326511, IMG submission 203701) | Bovine rumen microbial communities from UC Davis, California, United States - 0_2496_0518 | ecosystem: Host-associated > Mammals > Digestive system > Stomach > Rumen | place: USA... | reverse complement strand
CAATAAGAAACCAGCAGGTTATAATGGTAAATGTATAATCTGTGGTAGTGAATCTGGTTGGGATGAAAATAAGGGAAAATATAATAGACTCTGTTCTAATCCTGAATGTAAGAAGAAATATGTACAGGAATTTGAAAAGAGAATGGTTAAGTCTAAAGGTGTTACTAGAATATCTTCTACCGCCGAAGGTCAAGCTAAAATGTTAGCTAATAGAAAGATATCTGGAAAATACAAATTCCAAGATGGAGGTATTAAAACTTATACTGGAACTTATGAGAAGAAAGCTCTAGAGTTCATGGATAAAGTTATGAATATCAAATCAGAAGATGTTGCTGCACCTGGACCAATAATGGAATATAAATTCCAAGGTAAAACTCATATTTATATTAGTGATATATATTATGCTCCTTATAATCTTATTATAGAAGTAAAAGATGGTGGAGATAATCCTAATAATAGGAGTATGCCAGAATATAGGGCTAAACAGATAGAAAAAGAGAAGTATATTATTAAAGAAACAGATTATAACTATTTAAGATTAACTAATAATGATTTCTCTCAATTATTAGCAGTATTCATGGAACTTAAAATGGAAATGTCCAATGATACTCCAGAAAGAGTTATTAAGATAAATGAGAATTATATGGATAATAGTTCTAATATAGTTTTAGAGGCTATAAATAATAAAGAATATAATCCTATTTACTTAATATCTATGAGTTATAAATCTCCATTGGAGAAACCAATAGAATTAGTTACTGGATCCAAATATGCACATTCATCATTAGTTATCAATGGTGACTTTTCTAATATGTATTCATTTAATGGTGATTCTAGTAAAGCTATGAATAAGAAATTTTTGGGTGGATTTTCATCGGAACCATTATCAATGTTTAAACAAATAAATCCTAATGGTATTATGAGTGTAAGTGTAATATTTGTCAGAAATATAGATTTCGGAAAATTATTGACAAAATTAAATAAATATAAATCTGAAGCTGGTAATACTCATTATAACTTATTCGGATTAATGAATGTTCCAATAAATAAAGAAACTATTACTAACGATAACAAAATGTTTTGTTCTCAGTTTGTAGATTATATGCTTAAAAATCTTGATATAAATATAACTAATAAAATGTCTGGTTTGGTTACTCCAAAGGATATTGCATTAATTAAGAATAATAGAGTATATAATATTTATACTGGTTGTATAAAAGATTTCGATGAGAAGAAATATATTAATTTAACAAAGAAGATCGCTAAGAAATCCAGTACTGGTTATATAAAAGAAGAAGTAAATGTAACTGAAGATTTTACTCTATATTATGAAGAATATATAGAAGAAAAATCAGTTGGGAGTAATATTACATTATATCATGGATCTCATAATAATATAAAGAATTATATTGAACCAAGAAACAATTCTTATGAAGATAATGATTATGTATTTGCTACAGATGATAGATTATTTGCATTATGTTATTCTGGAAATATTTGGTATGATGATATAATTAATCAAAGTTATTATAATGGAAAATTAATGATAACTGAGATGAAACCTGGTGCTTTAGATAAAGTATTTAATACTGATGGTTATATCTATACTATTGATAATTCTGATAATAGAAAATTCGCTCAACGAGGATTTAGTGAATATATTGCTACAGAAAAAATAAAATATTCTAATAAAGAATACATTAAAAATGTATTAAAAGAATTAGAAAGTAGTGGTGTAGAAATATATAGATATCCAAATAAACCTTCATGGATGAATAAAGCTTGGTTTGATAGAAGAAATAATCGATCTATTCAAGAGGTTTATAGATCTGAAATTCAATCTGATTTTTTAGAAAAAGGTGATTCTTGTTATAATCTAGATAAGTATCCAAATCAATACAATATTTTATTTGTAACTGGAATTAGTGGTAGTGGTAAAACTACTTTAGGAATTGATCTAGCTAAAGAATTTAATGCTGAAAGGGTAGAATTAGATTATATTGCAGTATATTATCTTAAGAAATGCAAAGAGAGAAATGCATATGAAAAATTCAGAGGTTTATTGAAGAAAGAATGCCCAGAAGCAGTAGAGTTCTTTGATTTAAATCCAGTAGAAAAATATGGACTTAGAGAAACTTGGGGAGACACGGGAGATATATTAAAAGATTTCTGTAATTGGTTCATTAATAGATTTGCTAATAATGGAAAATCTTATATTATAAATGGTTCATATCTTTATGAAATATTTGATGCAAATTTCTTCTATGATAAACCTTTAATAATTAAAGATATAAATTTAATGAAAACTGTATTCAGAAGAACTTGGAGAGAATTTACTGATCATAAAGATGATAAATTCTTTAAAAGATTAGAAAGTGGATATAGGGCATTAAAGACTGGTTTATCTAAACAATATAGAGATGCTAATAAGAACTTTAAATCTTATAAGAAAGATATGGATATTAATGCCGAATTAGTAGAATCTTATATAGAAGAAAGATCTATAAGAGGAGATGTTACATTATATCATGGATCTATAGATGGTACATATAAAATTATAGAGAATAATTCTATTAATAATGGTAAACGATTTGAAAAATCTAGAACTAGTTCTTTTTGGTTTATAAAGAAAGAATACGCTGAAATGTTTGCTACAGCGGAACTTGTTCAAACATTACCAAATAGAAATAAAGATGAAATATTTATATTGATAGATAATGATATGAAAACTCTTGTAGATGAAAGGTATAAATCTGCTGTAATAGATTGGATATCTAAAAATGAATGTTATGTATATTCTAAACTTATGAATGGTAAATATATAACTGGTGGACAAGGAAGAAATTTTCCAGAGTATACATTAGAGATTCCAGTAAAGCCAGATAATGTTTCTAAAGTATCATTTGAATCTAAATTAAATTCTATTAAATTTGTTTCAAGATCTTATATAGATTCAATAATTGAAAAATATAAGAAGAATAAAATGACTTATGGAAATAGTTTATCTGGTCAAATGATAGATAATATTTTATATAATTCTTATCAAGATATTATACAAAATAAAAAACAAATTAAGAAATTTAATGAGTCTTATATAGAAGAATCCGTGGAAGATTTAAATTTTAAATCAGATAAAGAGTTATTTGAATGGATGAGAAAGAATATTAAATATTCTGATTTTAAAAAACTTAAATCTCATGATGAAGTTTTAAAAACTAAATCTGGTTCTTGTCATGACCAAGTTATGTTTGAATATGAAGAATTAAAGAAACTTGGTTATTCTCCAAGAGGATTGTTTCTTATAGAACACGATAAGAATAATCAGGGTGGTACTACACATTCTTTAGTATATTATAAAAAGGGAAATAAAGTTTGTTGGTTTGAAAATGCTTGGTCAGATCAGGCTGGAATTGGAGAACATGATTCTTTAAAAGATATTAAAGATATTGTTTGGGACACTTATGAAAACTATGCCTGGGGAAGTATAAGAAAGTATGGTGATATAGATTTTAAATCATTTTCTATAGCTGCTCATAAACCAGGTGAAAATCTACAACAATTTATGGACAAATGTTATGGAAATTCTGTAAAAGAATCATATATAGAAGAAGGGTTTCTAAAATCCGAACCAGATATTTATTATAATAAAGAAGCTTTTGATAAAGGTGATATCAATATATGTTTTGTTACTGGACATTCCGGATCAGGAAAAACTACATTTGCTCTTTCTAAAGCTAATGATAATGTAGATATGTATAGTCTTGATGATATTTTTTGGGCTAAAAATAGATTTACAATGACAGATCTTAAAAATTATGGTGATCTTATTTATAATTTCTTTAATGGTCCTGGTAAGAAATATTATATAACTTTTGAAGAATATAAAAGTGAATATAAAAATTGGTGGTACTATCCAGAAGAATTATGCTCTGATTTTGTAGCTTACTCTATAGATTGGGCTAAAAAGCATAAAAATAAAAAATATATAATAGAAGGTATTTATTTATTTACACCAAAAATTGATCAAAATAATAAAATTATAGGTCCATTATTTGAACCTTCTTATTTTAAAGATTATGCTTTTTATATTAAAGGAACTTCTATGATTAAATCTAGAATTAGAGCCGCAAAAAGAGATTCTGAAGATGCTGGCAATAAATTACAACAATTTGGAGCATCAATTCAAAATCTTGCTAGATTTAAAATATGGAAAGCATATATGCTTGATGAGAAATGTATTGATATCTTTAGGAATTATTTTAGAAATAAACCTGAAACTATATTATCTGAGTCTTATATAGAAGAATCCAAAGGTGATATTTCTTATGATAATTCTTTCAATAATGTAAAGAAAGTTGCAGATTCACTATCTAAAAAGGAATTATCTAATATATGTAATAACGGAGAATTTAAAGAATCTCCTTATGTAATATATAATGAAGTATTACTAGTGAATAAAAATCCAGCTGCTTTTGTTGCTGCTTATTCTATTCCAGAAGAAATGAATAAAGATGAAGCAGCTATGGTCGTGGCTTGTAATCCTAAATATAGAGGTAATGGATATATTTATAATTTGGTATCTAGAGCTATTCCTAATATTAAAGAATTAAATATAAGATATTTATATTGGGAAACTGATAAATCTAATAAAGCTAGTTCATCTATAGCTAAGAAATTTAGATTTAAACCAGCTAAGAATTTTTCCAAAGATGATGATAATTATGTATTAGATTTGAATACATATATTCAAGAAGCTTATAGTGAAGAATTAGGAAAAATTCAAAAAGATCCTGAGATTATAGATTCTTATGGATTCATATCTAGTGATGGAATTTATAATGAAAATGTAAAGATTAAAGGATTTAATAAGTGGCTTCGTGGAAGATCTGAATTATTAATAATAGATAAAGATAAAGTTTACCTTAAGAAAGATTCGAAAAAAGGATATTCTATTCCAGGTGGTGGATGGGAAAAAGACGAAGATCATAATTTATCAGCTATTAGAGAAACAAATGAAGAAGCTAGAATTAAAGTAAAGAATGTTTCTTATGTTTGTTCATATGCATCATTTTTCGATCCAAAGGATTGGGTAAAAGAAAAGATAAGTGAAGAAAATTGGTGGTATGGTGAATATATTGAATTATATATCGGAGAATATGATGGTCAATATAAAGGAAAAGTTGAAAAAATAGATCAAGATAAAGCTATGGAATCTGGCAAGTTTTACGATATAAAATCTGTATGTAAAGATCTTATTCCTGTACATCAAGAAGCTTTAAGTGATATTGTTAATGAATCTATGAGTTGGAAAGAATCTGATAATAAAATTAAATCTATAGAAAAGATTTATTATGGATTAACTGAAGAAGAATCTAAAAAGAAATCTTTAGTATATAGAGGAAAGAATAAAGGAGTAAATGCTACATTAGAAGGATTAGTTAAATTCTTAAAAGATAATAATATGCAAGATACTATAACAAAATATGTTGTATTAGATATAGATCAATTTGATATTGATTATGATATTAAATATGATGAAAAATATGATATGTTTTGTATAAAGACTCCTTTTGAATTTGACATTAAAAATCCTAAAAATATTAATTATTCTATTTCTGAATCCGTTTTAGTAGAAGCTCAAAATAATATATTATCTACTTCTCAAATTAAAGCTATATTAAAGAAAATTTCTGATAAAGTAAAATCAGATTCTAAACCACCTACAGGTAATCAAAATTGTATGTTATGTACTTGGTGTTTAGAGGCTCAACTTAGAGGCTATGATATATTACCTAGGGGAGTATATTCTCCGCGAGATATTATATTTAAACAAATACCATATAATATTATAAAGAATCCTGAGAAGTTAAAAATAAGAAATAAAAATGATGTTATTAAACAAGTTTTAAATTCAGGAATGGGTTCTAGATACTATGTACATGTAAATTGGAAAGGATCTGTTGGTGGACATGAATTTATTATTATGAATATAAATAATAAAGTTTATGTTTTAGATGCTCAACAAAATAAATTGTCTGATATTAATATTTCAGTAAATGGATTGTCTTACTTTAATGATATTAATTATGCTAATTCTTATATAATAAGATTAGACAGTAAAGAACTCAATAAAGATATTCTCAAATATAATGATAATAAATATATTATCTATTGGGATGATATAAAGGATCCAGAATATATGCAATCAGATGAATATAATAGTATAGAAGAGTCTGTTTTATTAGAAGCTAAAAATAATAAAAAATATTATCATGTTTCTCAATCTAATTTAGATGGAAAAACTTTACAACCTAGTATACCAAATAATTATTTTACTAAAAATGGTTATGAAGATAATAAAACCAAAAGAGTTTGCTTTACAAATTCTATAGATAATTGTCTAAGAGCATTATCTCAAAAATGTACTGATATGGAATTATATGTTCATATATTAGATGGAAATTATAATGTATATAAACCATCTGTAAATGAAGTTCCTGATTGTAAAATTACTGGAGAAGTTTGGGTAACTAAACCTTGTAAAGTAAAATGTATTGGTAAAATAAAAGTTACTGGTGATAGAGGTGAAGATGGTTTACCATTTAAATATGGAGATAAAACTGCAGAGTTATATGACTGGGATTGGGAATGGATAGAACAATTATCTGAATCTAAAGATGCTTCCACAACAGAAGATGATTTTAAAAAGAAATCTGGAAAATCTTTTAAACTTATAGATCTCAATACTAAAGCAGCATTAAAATATGTTTCTGATAAATGGCAAACAGCATATAGAAATACTAGATTTGGTAGAATAGCAGTATGCAAAGAAGATGATAAATTAGCTGGATATATTTATTGGAATAAATCAGGCACTATAGGTCCATTAGAAGTATATAAAGAATATAGAGGATATGGTTTATCTGAAATTCTTATGAAAGAAGCTATAAAGAATGGTGGTAATAAGTTAGGAGTATACTCTGATAATGAAGTTGCTATAAAACTTTATAAGAAACTTGGATTTGTAGAAACTGGAAGAAAGAAATATAAAGATGGTGACGAAGTTATTATAATGGAATTAAAATCTTCTTTAAATGAATCTAAAAATAAATCTACTTTAGATGATAATTTTAAGAAAAAGAAAATTGATTTTAAATATTATAAATTAGATATAAATGATTCTGATGCTAAAAAATATTTAGAAACTAATTCTTTTTGCAAAAAGTATTTAAATTATATATCTAAAAATACTGGAGAAATTTTAGTAGATGAAGATAATGATAAATTAATTGGATATATCTGGGTAGGTAAATCTAAAGATAAAGGATTAGTTACTGGACTTGATATATTAAATAACTATAAAGGATATGGTTTATCAGAAATTCTTATAGAAGATGCTATAAATAAATATGGTGCTGTTCATCTTACAGTAGATCCAGATAATGAAATTGCTATACATTTATATGAAAAATTTGGATTTGTTATTGTTAATTATTATGATGATAATAGTGGTAAATATTATTATATGAGATTAGAATCCAAATTAAATAATAAACAAAAAGAAGATGCTAAAAAATTTAAATTGCAAAATGTTTCTGAAGCTTCTACATCTGATTATAAATTCTTAGATATAAAATCTAATAAATCTAAAGCTTTAGAATATCTTAAAGCTAATTCTGAAACTGAAAAATATGCTGAAGATACTATAAAGAATTATAATGGTGAATTAGTAATATATAATGATACCATGATTGGTAGAATTTTAGTTGGAGATAAGAAAGATAAAGGATTTATTACTGATTTATCTGTAGATGAAGAACATCGCGGTAATAAATTAGGTTCTAAACTTATAGATGATGCTATAAATAAATATCATGGTGTAGATCTAGTTGTAGATAAATCTAATACATTAGCTGTAGATATGTATAAGAGACATGGATTTGTTATAGTAAAATCTAAAAATATAAAAGAGAATAAATCTCAATACTATATGAAACTTAAATCTGAATTAGATTATAAAAATGATAAAATTATTAAGGAGGATACAGATATGATAAGTGAAGCTATGAATGCTCTTATGACAGGATATATTCCTGGTTCAGTAGATAATCCAAATAATACATATATTGTAAATTATATGCAAAATAATGTATTCTCTGATGAAGATCCTAATGAAGATTGTATTGGTGTTTCCGATAATATTAAACTTACTAATCTTATTATTAGAGATAAAGATGGTGTACTTAAGAAAGTAGATGAATCTTTCTTGAAAGATAAAGATTATAAAGTTTATGTTGTTGAAAAGTCTGTAAAAGAGATTGAAGAACATATTGCTCCTTATATGGATAAAGAAGTAGAATTTGGTTTCTTGTATGAATTAGCTACAGGAAAGAAATTATATACTAAAGATCAAGTTGGTCTTGAAGGTGTATTGGTTCCTACTATAGACTACTACGAATATATGAAAGAATATAGAGAGATATGTGATAATTTCTTTATGGCTAAAGATAAAAAACCTGTACCGGTAAATGAATCTACATTTATACCAAAAGAAGTAAGACATTTTTCTAAATCTGGATTAATGCTTTCTGACAAAGTATATACATTAAATGAATATTTAAATTCTAAACCAAAGAAGATTCTTGAGTGTTTAGATATTACTATTAAGGAGGGTTAAGATTAATGTCTAATATTATAAAAGATATATTATTAAGAGAAGATATCGAATTAAATATTGATGTAAAAGAAGACGAAAAAGAATCTTTAATATATCAAAAAATTGATCAATTAAATCAAGATCCTACGATTGCTATAATCTCTGATAAAATTGATAGTGAAGAAGAATTAACTAGGACATATACAAAATATAGTTTGCTTCCTAAGAAGTTTAAAAGAATATCTAATCAATATAGTATACAGTTATTCGGATACAATGTACCAAATATGTATGTTATAATGAGAGATAGATTAATAGATAATGATTATATATTCTTTGGAGATCAAGAAAATGGTAATTTAGAATTATCTGATTCTGCTTCTTCTGCATTAGAAAGTATAAATTTATCTGTTATCAATAGAGATGAATCTTTATTAGAAAGCATTGATACTTCTTCATTAAGTCCACAAGAAAAAGCAATGGTAGATTATGAATTTAATGATGCTAAAAGAGATATGCTCAAAGAAAGATACTATGATTTCTCAGATTACACAATGGTACCTTGGTTTACATTAGATGAAGAATATTGTAAACTTGAACATTTTGAAGATGAAGATTATAGTAGAAAAGTTTTAAATGCTATGAGGGTATATAATTCTAATCCTACATTAGAAAACTGCTCTAAAGTATTAGAGTTAGGATGGAATCCTAGTCTTCAAGTAACAAAAGAAAATATCGAAGCTGCAAAGAAAAGACAGATGGAATATCTTAGAGAACATCAAGCAGTTATATATGATATTTCTAAAGTAGATGTAGTTTCATTAAATGAATCTAGCAAAGCTATGAGAAATTATTATAAATCTAAAGATATATATCCAGTATATATTGTATTATCTTGGACTAATACTTTATTTGGAAAAATTATAAGATTTGTAAAAGATTCAAAATATACTCATGCTGGAATGTCTCTTGATTCGGATCTTAGTAAAATAGTTACATTTAAATATGATTCTACAAGTAATGGATTTGAGATTGAGAATCTTAAAGGATATATTAATGTCTATAGAGATTGTCAAATTGAAGTATTATGTATATTTGTAGATAAGAGGACATTAAAGAAGCTTGAAAGTTCTATAGACTTCTATGAGAAGGCTAAAGATGTAACTAAGTATGGTTTTAAGAATTTATTTAATATATTATTTAATAAAAAGAAAGACTATACAAAATATGATACAGAGATGGTATGTTCTCAATTTGTGGATCAGATACTTAAATTAAGTGATATTGATATTACTGGAAAAGCTAATAATCTTGTAATTCCACAAGACTATGTTACTATAGCATCAGCTAATCCTAAAGTATATAAATTATATGAAGGATATGGTAAAGATTATGTAGACGGAAAAGTAGAAGCCAATATCAAAAATCTTATTGAAACTGATGGTGAAGATGTAAGATATAAGAATGAAAATTATGATCTCAATTCAAAGAATGTTAAAATTCCTGTAGAACTTGCTATTTACACTGTAGAAAAATAAATATATGAGGGTACAGAGATAATCTGTACCCTTATTGTTTCTAAAAAATAATTATTAAAAATGAGAGTCACAATATATTAATTTCGATAAAAGGAGATAATGTATATGAGAATTGAGAATATGCTAGGTTATAAAATATTTAAAGAAACAGAAGATGATTTAATTATATATAGAATTATTAAAGTTAAAACTTATCCTAATGGTGGTTCACCAGCTACTGTTACTGTTAAGAATTTAGATACAGATGAAATCAAAATAGTTAGAGTTGATGAGTTATCAGATTATACTCCATTAATACCAGATGCTTATCTTACATTTAATACTGTTCATTTAAATGAAGGCGGTAAAGTTCTCAATGATGTTGTTATAACAGCATCTAAGATATTAAATCTTAAAGTTGGTGATACTGTTCCATATGCAATTTGTAGACAATCATGTACAGATATATTTTACAATATGATGTGTAATAGTGAAAATGATATGATTGTTGGAATTTCTATTAATCAAGATGATTGCCCTACTAATTTTGATTTTAGAGAGTTTTTAGCTTGCGATGGAGTGGATAAATCTCAATATGTAAACTATTATAGAATGGATACATTAGAAGATGTAATGCCAATGATTAAATTACATGGTTTAAATCAAGTTATGGAAAAGAATTATATGGAGCATGTTAAAGCTTCAAAGAATACTGCAGCTGCTTTCAAGAAAGAAGATAGAGGTTGGTGTAAAGATGTAGAGACATTGATGAAAGAGAATAATTTCCAATCTGATGTAGATCAAATGCTTGGTATTACAGCTGTATCATTTGATATGAAAGATTATATTATAAAGAAACCATTACCTGGAAAACCAGAAGAAGAATATGAATCTGTGACTGATGAATTAAGAGATTGGTTTAAGAAATTGCACAGAATAAATATTAATAATATAAATATTGTAAAGTTTGATTATGATATTGATATTGTAGATTTTAAAAATTCTAGATATTTCTTGATAAGAGATAATACTAAAACATTATATCTTTTAGTATATACTATAGATAATGAAGAATTAGAAGTTGATCTTGTAAATAAGAGTAACGAATTAGATATCTCTACAAAATTCATGATAGAATTTTACAATAAATACAAAAGATATAATAAAGATAATGATAATCAAGATTAATATATATTTTGGTTATATATTATAAATATGATAGAAGTTCAAGCTCGGTTTCTATCAAAAAAAATATTTCCATAAGGAGGATAAAAAAATGAGCGAAGATAACAAAGAGGTAAAAGAAGCAAGAGAGAAGTTTGTAATCGAAGAAGTGAACGAAGAGTTCAATCCAATTGGAAGCTTCAAGCTTATAACTTCTGATGAACTCGGAAAACTCGCCAGTGAATTATTCAAGGGCATCTTTATTGATTGTGAGGGTGTTAAGTTTAATCCTGGTGGAAAGAACGAAGAGCCAACTTACTCATTGATTTTCAATCATGGTAAGTATGACGAGGCAACTCTTAAGACTGAAGGTAAAGTACTTGGAATCAAGAGTGCTCTCGTTGAAACAAATGACTCATCTGATCCACTCGAGAAGATGAGAATGATGTACAAGATAACAAACAGTACTACTCGTTATCTTGCCACAGATGATCTCAGCGATGTTGTAGAGAAGTTGATCGCACAATCACAGAAGTACTACAATTTCACCACACATAAGGTGAATTGGAAGAATATAATGATCGAATTCTCTGAGCAAGCAAGAAGCGGTTTCTATAGTAGTAAACCAATCCAGTTCACTGCTGTAGAAGGAATTAGTGCTAAGAAACTTGTACAGTTAATTTATGGCACTAAATCCAAAGAAAAAGATGGTAATAAAGATGAGTACGATTATAGTGTGTCAGTTCTCATGGCAGCACCTAACGGCTATTTCGTACAGAACAATCAACCATCAAATTGGATTCTCCAGATCAATAGAGCATCTGGAAAAGAGGTAACTGAGCTTTATAATAAGTTTGGTTATAATACCTCAAGTAGTACTATCATTAGATAGTACATAATATGAAGTAAAGCATGGGTTAGCTGAAATACGCTAACCCTCTTTATTTCATTTTTACATGATTATTTTTAATTAGATACAAAACAATCTTGTAATTTTATTATAAATTAGGAGGTTTATTATGTTTGATGAATCAATGCAATGTCATATATTTAAAGATTATGGAATAACTTTTGATGAAAAAGGTTCTACTTGGGGAACAGTAAGAAAAGTTCAATGGATTAAGGGAGGCAAAGAGCCTGATGAATCTAAAGCTAAAATTGAGATAAGAAAGTTTACTCAAACTTCTGAAGGTGAACGAATGATGAAAGGGTATACTTTCTCAACTCCTGAAGGTCCAGGAGAATTAATAATCGGATTAATAGATGCTGGATTTGGAGATACAAAAGAGATACTTAGATCTGTAAGAAAAAGAAAAGATTTTTTATCAGCAGCTGAGAATATAAATAAAGATAACGAAGAAAATAATAATGGTGAAATGTTTGATATGAGAGATCTATTATTAGGAGCAGTTGATGAAGATTTTGAAAATTAAGAGGTGATTGTATGTCAATATTTGGGGGAAGAACAATAGAAGAAGCTGATCAGAGAGACCATATATATTACGAATTAGAAACTTTTTTAATCGATCAAGAGCATCCGATTAGTGAGCTAATGTATATAATATCTAGAGTTCTAGAAGATAATAATAAATAGAGGAAATTAATATGAGCAATGATAATTATATGGTAGATTTATCTGCCATAATATATGGATCATATGTAAAGATGGATCGATTACAACAAATAGTATTTGATACATTTTCAAATACATCTATTGCAGAGGCTACTCATCTTAACATATTTATAGATCTATACTCTACATTACATCCTATATTCTCTGAGCATTATAGAGTAAATATAGAAAACTATACAGATGTAACTTCAGGGATAATAAATATGTGCGCTCATTACAGAAAGTTCTTTAAAGGATTAGGAGTACATACTACATTTTATCTAATATACTCAGATAATACTTGTGAATTTAATAGGAAATTTGTAGCTGGATATAATGATAGATTTTATAGAAAATCACAGATAAAAATGTTTAGAGATATAATTGATAATAATTTGGATTTATTATCTATATTATGTCCATACTTACCAGATATTCATTTTATAAAGTCTATAAATAATTGGGAATCTAGTATAATAATTGCTAATATTATAGAAACACTCAATAATGGATGTCCTAATCTTATTATAAGTAAAGATTTATATCCACTTCAATTATGTGCACTATATCCATGGACTTCATATTTGTACCCTTGTAAACAAAAAGGTGGTATAGATAGTTCTATAATGGTTCCATTAAATGAAAAATATAATTTTAGGGATGAATTTTGGAAATTATATATTAAAGATAAACCTGGTGAACTAAAGACTGATTTATCTTTAATATCTCCGTTGAATGTATCTTTATTAGGTGCAATTAATGGATTTAATCATAGAGATATAAAGTTATTATATAACATAGCAACGGCGAAAAAGATAATATATGGTATAACCAATGGAGATGATATAAAAATAAACATATATCAGTTAACTAATGATGAGAGAATATCGAAAATCATCAATATACAACAGGTAGAATCAAGATTAAAGGTTCTAGATGTATGTTTTGGATTACCATATTATAAACAAGATCCAGAATCTACTGGATATAAATTTATAAATATAGAAGATAGTGGTGCGATAAATAAGATTAATTCAAAATATTTTGAAAAGAATCCATTAGAGTTACAAAAAATATGATATATACCCATAGAGATTAATCTCTATGGGTATTCTTCTTTCAAATCGTTTTTTTTTTTGATTTACAAACTAATAATATTGTTATATTCTTCTAAAGAAGATGAGTTTATGGTGATAATTATTAGAAATGGTTTTTTAAAAATGTCCCATTACATGCTTCCCAAAGAAGAAATCATAAAATCAAATAATAAAAGGAGGATATAAAAATATGCCTAAATATTTAAGACCTAGAAGAGGTACATTTGAAAATGCCTATTTTGAAAATAATATTGTATTGAAAAAGGGCGAAATGTTCTTATGTATGTACAATGATGATAATATAGGCAAAGGTCCAGGTTCTATGTATATTGGAGACGGAGCATCAAGTTTTACTCAATATAATCATGATGGGGCTACATATGCAAATGCAGCGCAACCATTCTTAATTCATCCAATGATATATAATCCTATATTTGCTAATACAAATCCACAAACATCTAACTTTACTAGAGATGCTGCTACAGCTGAAATTAATAGTATTGGAAATGGTAGCGGTAGCGTTACTTTACCTAGTATTATAGGTAGCATTAAAGCTGCATTATGTAAACATGCTAATAGTGTTAATAGATTAGCTTTAGATGTTGAAGATGCTAAAGGTGTACAACTTACACAAGCACAATATGATGCTTTAAGTACCGCTACAAAAAATGATGGCAGATCATATTATATAACAGATAGTGATATGTCAGCTCAAGATGCAGCTGTATGGGATAAAGTTGGTACAGCTGATTTAGCTACTACTGCTACTAGTATTAGTGGTGCTATTAACGAATATAAAACTAGTAAAGTAGATTCCACATATTTTACTACCCATTTAAGCACATATAAATTACGAGCAGGTACACATATTATGCAAATATCTGCTACACAAACACCAATTGTATTTTCTGATGCTAAATGTAATGAATTATTAGGTGTATCTAATAGCGGAGCAGCGAACACCGTTGTCTATTTTACTAATGGCGACCATGGTGTTCAAGCAGGAATTGATGTTATAGGTACATATCATTATGGTAGTAATTGGTATGCTAGACTTAGTGGTAAAGCTTCCGCTGGTAGTTATAGATTTAATTACATTATATTTTATTTTGGTTAATATAAGGAGGATTATATATTATGGCTAAATATCTAAGACCTAGAAGAGGTACTAAAACTAATGCTACTAGTAATAATATAGTACTTAAAAAAGGTGAAATGTTTTTATGTATGAGTAATAATGATAATATAGGTAAAGGTCCTGGTGCTATGTATATTGGGGATGGGGCATCCAGTTTTTCACAATATGCTCATGATGGATCTACTGTAGCAAATACAGCACAACCATTTTTGGTTCACCCTAGACTATATAAACCAATATTTGCTAATAGTAATCCACAAACATCTAACTTTACTGTAGATGCTGCTACAGCTGAAATTAATAATATGGGAAGTGGTATTAGTTTAATAAATCTACCTACAATAATTGGATACATTAAAGCTGCATTATGTAAACATGCTAATAGTGTTAATAGATTAGCTTTAGATGTTGAAGATGCTAAAGGCGTACAACTTACACAAGCACAATATGATGCTTTAAGTACTGCTCAAAAGAATAATGGTACTGAATATTATATAACAGATGGTGCAGATACTGGAGATACAGTATTATGGGGTAAAGTTGGTACAGATTCTTTATTAACCAATGCTCAGGATTTAAGTGGTGCTATTAATGAATATTATACCAGTAAAGTAAATTCTGACTATTATACTAATCATTTTAGTAGTTATATAGTAAGATCTGGTACATGGGTAAGAACAATTACAGCAACAACTCAACCAGCAATATTTACTAATGCTCAATGTAATTCTATGCTTGGTGTAAGTAATAGTACTAATGGAAATACTGTTGTTGTTTTGACTAATGGAGATCATGCTGCTCAAGGTGCTGACGTTATAGGTACATTCTACTATAATGGTAGTTGGTACGCAAGAATGAATGCCACACCTGCAGCTGGCGCTTATAGATTTAACTATTTTATAGTATATTTTGGTTAATATCTTTTATAAATTAAATACAATAAGGAGGATATTAATTCATGGGTAAATTATTTAAAAATGAAAAACAATACGGTGGAACTGCTGATGATTTATTAAAAAAGGTTGGAAGTGATCCTAGTATAATGGATTTATCATATAAATTTAATGTTCTAGATAATTGGACTATAGAAAAAGAGTGGCAATATGTTGGAACAAGTTCATTAGTTAGCGGTGTACAAACAATAAATGTTCCTCAATCAGCATATGAAATATATATAGAAGTACCTTGGATCAACACGGACTATACATATATATATTCATTCTATATACCAATATTTGCTCGCCCTGATAGTAGTAGATATATTAGAAGTGGAGGTTGTGAAAGCACCAGTGGTAATTCTGGAAATTGTACTATACAATATATTGTTGATTCATCGGGGAAAATAACTATAAAATTAACTAATCTAAGATATAATAAAACAAATTATACAACTACAACTACAATGGCATTGTGGATTAAAACTGCTTAAGGAGGATAAATTATGAGTAAATTAATGAAAAATAGTAATACATATAGTGGATCCTCTATTCCACAATCATTAATAGATAAAATTGGATCAGCAACTTTAGCTACAGATGCCCAAAATTTATCAGATGCATATTTAGAATTAAAAGAAAATAAAGCATCTGCTGGTTGGGAACTTATTACAAGTGGAACTACTGTTGTAAATATTCCTTTAGATTATGATGAATTATATATAGAAGTACCTTGGCAAAGCCAAGACTATACATATATATTTACGTTTTATTCACCTTTGATAAAAAATCCTGATACTATGGTTTCGAAAACTTATTTGCTAGATGGTGGATATATTTCAAATACCGATGCTGGTTATTGTAAAGTATCATTATACTATGGAAATAGTGAATCTAATGTTGTAGAAGTTGCATTGGAAAGTTTATATTATAATGGGGTCAATGCTAAAGGAAGTGCAAGTTTTACAGTATATGGTAGAGAAAGAAAAATATATTATTAAATGGAGGGCAATGATATGAGCAAATTAATGAAAAATAGTATTGAGTATTCTGGACCCTCAACTGTTAAACAATCATTATCTATGAAAGTTGGGGACAAGAATATATATAATGTAAATGATTTGAGCAGTAAAGCAAACAGGATTCAAAATTTAAAAGCAGAAAAAGAGTGGACTGAATCGCCAAGTATAGCTGGAACTGCCACAATAAATTATCCATCTAATATAAATGAAATGTTTATAATGGTTAATTATAGTGGATCATCGGGATGTACATTTTTTACAGTAATATCAGATGATCATTACGCTTCTGTGTCTTATATAAGAAAAGGTGGATGGGGTTCAAGTACAAGTTACTATGAATACATTATAAAAATAGATAGACAAAATCGTACAGTATCATTAAATAAAGCATATATAAATGGTACTTCTGTAGCTTTATCAAATTTTACTTTTATAATAAAATATAGATAAATATTTAAAACCAGGCTAGTAAATGTAAATAATAACAAATATAATATAATAGGAGTAGACTCAAATAAGTCTACTCCTATCAAAATCGTTTTTTTTTTGATTACAAGTTAATAATGATAGGCCATTTTGTGAAGTTTTGAATTTATGGTGCAATATGTTTTAGAAATGGTTTTTAAATTTGCCCATTACATGCTTCCCAAAGAAGAAATCATAAATCAAAATATTAATATAAGGAGGATTATATATTATGGCTAAATATCTAAGACCTAGAAGAGGGTCATATGCAAATGCTGCAGCACAGAATATATTACTTAAAAAAGGCGAATTATTCTTTGAGTTTCCAAATAGTAATATTGGTAAAGAACCTGCTAGACTTATAATCGGAGATGGTGCTTCATCTTATGGTGATTTAGAAGTCCATGGTTCAGGTTCATCTACTAATAGTTTTCAACCAGCATTGATTCATCCAGCAATATATCATGTAGATTTTAATAATTCTAATCCAGCAACTGAAAATTGGACTTTTAATAGTGGTACTACTGCTATTAATAATATTCAGCCTCGTAGTACCAATTCTAGCACTTCTTCTTTATTACCAAAAATTATTGGTAATATTAAACAGGCACTTGTAAATCATGCAGACTCACTTACTAAGCTAAATAATGATTTATCTTATGCAGAATATTATCAAGATAACGCTACAACAATTGATCTTAATGATTTAAAGACACAAAATAAAACATATATGTTTGGACCAACTGCAATTTGTACAAATAGTCCATATTCTGAAGGAGCAACAACAGGTAATAGTTATACATTACAAGTTATTAAAAATGAAGATAGTATACCTATTCCTGGCATTATTTCTGGAATAACTGTAGTTTGTACCCAAATAGCTTATACGGCAGGCAGTAATAATACTATATATACTAGACATTATATAGGATACAGAAGAAGTCAGACTCTAACTGATTATACATGGGATAGATGGATACCAAATAGAGGATTAGAGTTTTATATGGCAGAAAAAGCTACAACTGCTGGTGGAGCTTATACACAAAGAGTTAACTATGGAAACCTTAGTGGGTGGACTGGAACTGAGTTAGATAATTTTAGAAATACACATAATATAGTATGTGTAATACCATGTTGTTGTTATAAAAGTCAGGATCCATCATTTATATCTCCTTTAGGAGTACAAAATCCTAGTAAAGGAGAAGGAATTTGGGCTTATATTACAAGTGGATATGAATCTGGTAAATCTTATGTTGCTAGAGTTATGTTAGTTGGCTATCCAAAAGTTTAAATAAACCATAAACCATAGGGATTAAACTCCCTATGGTTTATTTTTTATTTTAGGTCATTCCTAAACAATAAAGTACTGTAAAAGCTTTGTTACCAACTGGTACAACATCTACTTTAGTATTGCTATTATATACTAATCTTAGTCCAGATGTGTTTTCATATGAAGCTCCATGTCTGGTGATAATATATAATCCACCATTATCTGTTTTTGTAAATTCATTAGTAGATATAACTGCTGTTCCTCTTATATCACCAGTAGAGTATTTCATTAAAAATATCAATAATGAATAATCTGAAAATTTTCTTCCACCATAAAGTGTAACTGTTTTACCATCCGATGATACATTTTCATCCATTATTAAAGAATATATTACACCATGTTTATTTCTATTAGTTACTATATCATTCAAACAACTTTTTAAACTAATAAAAGTAGTTGTAATTCCTTGCCAACCACCGTTATTAGCTGTAACATCGTTAGCTGCCAGATTAGTCATTAATGTAGTAGCAGATACAGTTCCAGAATTACAAGTTAATTTACTATCCAAATCATTATAATATTAAGTATTATTTACTTATATTTATAATGATTTATTAGAAAGAGTGTACCCTGTTGGAAGTTTATA
>Ga0326511_10001461_pt1 | contig 19524 bp, 20 predicted proteins | sample 0_2496_0518_D_FD_203701 | JGI IMG/M metagenome (GOLD analysis project Ga0326511, IMG submission 203701) | Bovine rumen microbial communities from UC Davis, California, United States - 0_2496_0518 | ecosystem: Host-associated > Mammals > Digestive system > Stomach > Rumen | place: USA... | reverse complement strand
ATGGAGGACATCAGGTTACACAGATTGCCCACAGATTTGCTTCTCCAGAAATCTCACAGAATCAACAAGGTCAACATTATATGTTGATGTTCGTAATTTGAAAATCGAACAATTGGCAAGGAAGACAGATAAACCTACACCATTCAATGGGTTGGGTGAAACAACGTCTTTATCAATGACAAGACCAAATCTCTTTGAGAAATCAGGTGTCTTTGCTGACCCATTCTTGGTGTACTGGGACAATGAGAATCACAATCCTGGCATTGGAGCATCAAGTGTAAGAAGTGGTATAACTTGTACTACCATTCCTTATGGATATTGTGGTAATACGGTACTTGAGATTTGTGATAGTGGTGCAACACCTAACTATAACAGATGGGGTTCATTCATGGTATATATGGCAAAGGTACAGAAAGGACAGTATTACACAGTAAGTTGGTATCAAAGGACTAAGCCTGGTAATACGAATCCTGAAGAGCAGCCAATGCGACTGAGTATCACTAATGGAGATAACTTGGTACCTAAGTTGTGGACCATTTGTGGCAGTGGGTCTCAAATAGCATTCGGAAACAAAAATAGTGGTAGTAATACTATGGGTATGGATTTTGCCATGACTAAGGATTGGACAAGGCAATATATGACATTCTACTATATGCCATCAGGAAACACTCAGACAACAGCGAAGTTGTATTTTGACTGGTATTATCGTAATACGTCTCTTAGCATTAATAAGAGTATACAGATGACAATGCCTAAACTTGAGATTGGTGATTTCCCTACCACTTGGCAACAGAATGATACTGACCGTATAGGTAAACCATTAAGAGGCCCTTCTGCTTGGGAATCAGGTGCTACCTATGAAGGTGGTGGTCCTAATGACAATTTCCAAGATTTGGTAACATATGGCAATTCAAGCAATATGTACCTTTGTAAGGTAACACACACTGCCACTGTAGACAACAACCCTGGTTCTCATAGTATTGATAGAGCTTGGGATGTCAATGACCCTTGGCAGGTTACTGAAAAGAAGGACTTTATTGCTGCTGAAGTTATCTATACGGACAAGCTTGCTACGGCTGTCTTACAAGCTGTAAACGCTCGTATTAATGAATTAACTGTACAACAATTGAAGACAACCAATGTCAATGGTGCATCCGTGGATATTGAAAATGGTACAATCAGAGTTTTTGGACAAAACAAGTCTACTCCAAACATTGTCTTTGGTGTCAACAAGAATGGTGATGCTGTTTTGACCTACTATAACAATAATGGTGAGAAGATGTATGACTTAGGACCTAGTGGTATTAGCCAATTGCTGAGTACTGTTAACCCTCAACGTACAGAGGTTAGTATGACTTATTTGCCACCATATTATGTCAATGGTATCAATAAATGTCCATTATTAACATACATTAACAGCTTGAGGTGCTATAATCTTGACCAATCAAGGACTTACAAAAATGACTTTGTTAAGGAACTGTTGGTTGGAGGTGATGAATCTACCCCTGTTACGTTCTATGAATTCATGGACGGAGAAATGGAAATCAAGGATGAAAATACGAATGGAATAACCACAAAGTATTTCTGTGATATTAATGGTGTAACAGATTCTTCGCTAAGATTTAGTGGACATACACCTTTCCATGGTAGGCTATTCGTGGATTCAGCTTGTACCATCCCTGTGCATAACCGAATATTGTGTACATATACGGATTGGAAAATTAATGGATATAATAAGGGTAGATATGAAACTCAAGAGAAAGCTCCAGAATTTGAGGCTGTCTATTATTTGGAAGGTTTGCCTGCTATAAGATTTAATTTTGCAGCAGTTAATAATACAATAGAATACTCATTACCAGTAGACAAAATCAGAATATTTGGCGATAAGTGGTACCTTTATACAGTTGACTGGGCTACTCCTGACAAACAGATAATGGTTGAGCTAAACGAAAGAAATGTAGGCAAAAGGAATGAATATATGGGAATGAGTTGGAAAGAATATAACGTGAAAAATCTTATGAATTACTATACTTTCCCATATTCAGATGAGACATTGTTAAACAAATACAACCTAAAATATACTTCTGTATATGGCAAGCTGTTGTTATACAATGATGAAAGTTATGAAAGTGTATATACTCTAACAGACTCTCATATTTCACAATCAAATAGATGGAATCATGAAAACATGACGATAAATCTTATACAGAATAACTAACAAAAAAAAGAACCTCTATTAATTTAGAGGCTCTTTTTTTAATACCACCCTGCATCAAACCTTGGTAGTAATAGTATTTTATCTTCCTTGTCTTTCGTTAATGTATATTCCGTAAGATAGCCATTTCCATCTTTCTGCCATATGCTACTCCCAAGAGGGATTACTGTCTTTTCCCACTTAGTACCATCATATTGGATTACATATGCCTTATTCTCTGTGGTTGCATCAAAGTCAGTATCAAGGTCTATGGATATACTGCCTTCAATATCATAGTTTAAGTTAGCATCTATCCAATATTGTCCTCCTATTTTGATGACATGATATGTATAACCTAATATATTAAGTATGGCATCTTCCAAATTGATATTAGGGCTACTTTCAACATCAGCAACAAGCCTTATTGAATAACTTGCCTCATCCGTAGCATCACCTATAATATATCCATCCTCATCGGTCAAAGTGATTGTTTTGTTGTCAGAAGTACAGAACACACAGGACTTATTATCAGTATTCTCTTCAATATAGGTTGGCATTGCATTGAAATGTAGTTCATCCAATCCATTCCAATATTCACTTGACTTTAATGCCAACCCTTCTTTACCTTCCGTACATGGCAGATTACTTATCAGTGTCTCATAATCAGAGAGGCTTGGAATACGCCAAATAAGCCATTCTGAGGCGATATTATCACTTATGTGGGTAATTGTACTAAGAGGGTAAAAACAACCGCACAGAGACGTTTTTTTGGTAAGTATATACTTATCACCTACCTTTGGGTTAGAAGGATAATCAGTTACGACATTCAATACCTCTTTTTTGGTGATAGCCTTATCAATGTTAGGCGTTTCAGAAGCTATCTTGAATGTGTCCGTGTATTCTGTATATTGTTGTACAGTTGAGGTTACTTCTGTACCTTCAGAAGTGAGCCATGTAAGGGTTATGCTACCATTGTCATTTATTGTTGCCTTGACGGATGTGTCAATTGGCTGTGGTTCATCTTCACTTGGCTCATCCGCAGGCTCTTCCTCTTCTTGTTTTGAACCATCCATATTGATGATTACATGTGGAAGGTCAGGATTATTCCTTACAAGATGTATTTCATTAGTTTCAACATCATAATAACCCTCTTTGATATCAAAATCCTTTAATGTAAGGAAGTTGTCATCAAGGTCTTGCATTGTGAGTTTGCAATCCTTGGTAATATCATCGGGGATGTTGATGATTCTTGTTACGGTAGTTGCACTAATTCCACTTTCTGCATTATATTCTATTTTCTCAACCGTAGTATATCCTGTTTCTGTCTCAGTAGCATAAATCTGAGTAGTGACAGGTTTTTGTGCTTCAGTTGATATAATTACGTTTTCAGTATTGACATTAACAACTTCCGTAACCTTTTCTTGGGTATAGTAAGGAGTTATTCTTTTATAGAATATAAGTCTTTCTTTATTATCCGTAGTTTCCATTATTGACAAGTGTAAAATTTAAATGATTTAAAGTCTCCTATGAATGTACCTCCGAAATGGCTTTCAAGAGGATATACTTCAGTAGGATTAAGCATATAGTGAGGTAAGATTGTCTCAGCAAGCCCTTGTGTACCTCCACCTAATGAAATATTAAATGGAACTCCTTCTTCTTTTTCATCAAGTTCCTCAAGGTCATGCAGGTTTAGCTTTGGTAGTTCTTTAGTAATATACTTGAGTTTGTCATTAACATAGAAATAAAGCTTCATTACATGCTCAGAAGATTTTATTTTGACATTAATTTTAACCCATTCATCAGTCTTTACCATACCTGAATAAGATGAGCCACTAATAACTGCATAGTGCCCATCATTTGGAGCCTCACAATCCTTAATAAGATACCTATATCCTATACTTCCATCCTCATTGATAATAAAGGCAAGGGCGTTTTCGTAAATGTCCTTATAAAAAGCATCGTAAATATCGAAAGCCCAGTCATCAGTATATAAAGCTTCTGCATCTGGAGCCGTCAAGCCTGTACAAGACCTATTGAAGAAAAGGAAGCCGTTTTTCCATTCTGTATCCACATAGGTTTCTTCAGTAGTATAACCTGATGGGATTTGATGTAGGTATGACAGCAGTCTCTCCCACGAAAAACCTTTTTTCCATGTCAGCATCACCTCTTCGTCACCTTGTGCATTATTAGCAGTAAGACCACTACAAGTACGGTCATACATAAGGAATTTGTTATCACTAATGACATATTCATCATTTGTAGAATCAAGCTTAAATCCGTTAGAGGTTTCAAACGTGAAATCGTCAATAGGAATTTCTGGCTCTATTATAGAGTCATCAAGATATTCATCACCATCTTCTATAATGTCACATTCAAGGGTATCATACACTCCGTCTTGCTCTATGCTTGTCTCACCACTAAGTTTATTATCATAGAGATATATCCATTTATTCTCAGCCCTTGTGCCAATATAGAAAAATATTCCCTTATTTTCAGGATATTGGTCATTCAATGTCTTGTCTGACTCAGGTTCATAGTTTCTTGGCCTTAGTACAAATTCAAGATTCCATATATCACCACTCCTTAATTGTGAAGGCAATACCATATAATCATTCTTATGGTGGAAAAAGCCTTGATAGAATCCTCCATTTAATTTGATTGTACCGTCTTCATTTATAGATATTGGATATTCATACCTGTCAGTGTTTCCGCTTACGGCATACAGATGTAATCTAAGGTCATCAGCACCCAAAGTGTAATGGGTCTTGGTATATAACTCATAGAATTCCTTGTTAGTTACTTCATCCCTTTGGAAGAGAGTATAACCATTATCCATAGATGTAAGACCAAAGTTCTCCAAGTCCAATCCTTGTGAACAAGCCTCAGAATATGTATAGGCAGAAGTGCTAGTCAATGCCCTGCCACTAACACATTCGGGAAGGTCTGTGTCTATGTATGAAGCAAGGCAGTCATCATATAACTCCAAGCCCTTGAAATCGTAGTTCCCAAGACTGTCATGATTAACGACAAAATCCCAATAATCCTCTTCATTGATAAGGATATTGAGTCTTGGAAAGTTATTCTGTGTATAGTTTGACATATACATAAATATTACTAAGGCTAACAAAAAAGCCTCAAGGAACCTAATCCTTGAGGCATAAGAGTATAATTGAATAATTGAATTATCTTGTTGTTACTTGTTGAAAACGCTATCAGGAGAGAATGACTTCAATGCATCAGGCTCACCGAATGCAGGGTTAATAGTTGAAACGGCACCCGTGATAGCATCTACATATGCAAGACCACGATTATCATTACCAAAGATGTACTGAGGGTTTGCATCAATAGGACCAACCTGCTTACGGAGAGTACAGAAAACACTCTTAGGCTTTGGGCAATTAGCCTTCATAAGAGCATCAAATGCCTGTTCAAATGTAATGAGGGAATCCTTGTAAGGTGTCAAGTCATTATCTTCAACCCAGAAAGCATTTTCCTTAACATCAAACCAATCCTTACCATCAGCATGTTTACCACAATAAACATTGGTTACAAAACTCTGACCAATCTGAGTTGTAGTTTGGAATACATTAGAAACCATTTCAAGAGAAACAGATTCAAGAGTATCAACCTCACCTGTCAACTTGATGTTAGTCTCATACCACACATACTTTGGAGCAACGGTATCCATTACAGCAAAGTCCTTATTAAGGAAGTTTTCAACTGAAATGACACTATCAATATTTGTAGTATCAACAGCCTCAACTTCATCCTTACTGCCCTCACACTGTGAGAGAGTAAAATTAGCAACGCACAATATAACAATAATGCCTGCTAAAATAAAGAACAACTTTTTCATTTGTCTTCTAAAAATATTAATTAAAACCTATCTTTTTTCTTTCCTTATTCTCTGCACCATTATCTTCAAGGAAGTTATAGACATCACAGAGTGGCATAGTTTTAGCTTCATTAGTGTCAATACCCTTTTCCTTGAAAATTTTAGATACCTTATCCTTAGAGAGAGGCTTAAATTCATATTTAACCTTGAGTCTTCCCTTTCTAAGTAAAGCAGAATCTATGCTTGAGAGGTCTGTGTTAAAGGTACAGATAAACTTCAAGTTCATGGCATCACCAAGCATACCATCACTGATATTGAGAAGTGACTGCATAGCCCAGTTTGTTCCATCCTCCCTTGACTTGAGCAAAGTTTCAGAATCCTCCAAAATAAATACTCCGTTCTTACAAGAAATTAAATATTCAGTGAATTCCTTTGAAGTAAGATGTGAGAACATGGAGGCATCAAGCCAATAGAATTTCAAGTCCTTATTCATAGCAATAAGTTCCCTTAGATAAGATGATTTTCCTGTACCAGGCTTGCCATGAAGAATCATTATAGAAGAACTATCCTCATGAATGATGTTGGTAATCTTTTCATGTATCTTATAGAAGTCATCATTATAATTTTCCTCAAACCCTCCCTTTGGCTTGATGTCAACATAATGAGTATCAATATAGCCTCTAGAAGACATAAGAATCCATCTGAGTCTTGCTTCTTCTTTCTTTATTTCCTTACAGTTAAGAATTTTCTCTGGAATTATGTTTTTATCCATATAGAAAACACCACCATAGTAAATAAACTCTTCATTGAATATAGCACAATTCTCAAGAGTGCCACCACGAAGTTCTAAGACTATACTTTCAGGATAAACTTCAAGAATATGCTTAAGAGTCTTGTTCATATCAAGGTTTGCCCTTTTTTCCCTCATTTCCTCCTCATCACAATCCTCATCATAGACAGGAACCCTATAGCCTTGAGTATCTATTACACCAGAAGAGACTAAATAGTCAAGAGAGCCATCATCTATAAGTTCCTTGTTATACTTCTTGTCAGTGAGTTGATTGAGGAACGGAAGCCTACCGAACCATTTGGTAGCAAACCTTTCTACGATTTTCTGACATGCATAGGCAATGTTGTCTTCCAACACAAGGAAGTCATCACCTAATTCCTTACGGATGAAATCTAAATCTAATTTCTTTTCCATTGAATTAATAAATGTTTGCTTCACTAAATTATTTTACTTCAGTGAAAAATTAATAACTATTTTTCAAAATGTGCTGCAAAAGTATGACATTTTTTTGAAAAGGAAAAGAAAATCACGATTTTTTTTCAATATTTTTTAAAGAAATGTTTTCAAAGAAGCCTCTGTTATTGAGTGTAACCGTAAAAATCTTGATGAATTTGTTGTACTGTGCAGAATCAAGCACAACTTTAGCATTATCTATTTCATAGTTGATAGCATTGAAGATTGCATCAGACTTCTTATTATCATCTTCAATTAAAGAAGCCTTAGACATTTTGTCATTAAATGTCTTATGAATATCAAATAGGTCATCTTTTTCCTTTGGAGTCAGATTAAGGTAATTTACAAATCTGTCTTTTATATCATTAAAATTGAAATTACGCTTATCTTTTAAGAGGATTATATTCTTATTGTAAGAAATTTCTGATTTATGAGAAAATGCTGTTGTAAAACAGAATAGCAACAATATTATTGACAATAACTTTTTCATGACTTTTACTTTTTAAAACTTATTACTTTTAAATGATGGCCATCCAACTTGCCACCATCATACCAAATGTACCGAAAGTAATGCAAATAGCAATAACTTTCTTGTTGTTAATTAACTTTTTCATAACTTTTACTTTTACTTTATCCTAAATATAAACTTTTTACTAATTAAACAGGCATTGTGAACGTACACAATTTATAATTGTAGAAATTGTCCTGTCATTTTACTGACCGCCTTCATGTAATATATACATCTTTAAAGGACATATTTCAACGGATTTTAAAGGAATTTATAGTTTTAAGGGAGTTTTTTGATATAGGTTAAGCATGTAAAGAAAAACCGTCCAATGTTATCACAACATGAGACGGTCAGTATTTTTTAGTAAAAAGTAAAAGTTCTATAATAATATATATAATTTTCTGAGAACTTTTTCAACTTTTTGCACTATTATTTTCACCTTTGATAAAAATTTCTTTCCTTATGTGGTCTATAATGTCTTTGAGGTGGTAAAGGTCTATGGAAGTGCCTTGTTGAAGACGGACCATAGTAACCTCTGTAATGTGGAGGTGGTGGCATATGCCTAAATTCTCTTGGTCTGTCAAGATGTAGAATCATATGCCTATGTTCTAATGGAATGACAGTATATCTCCAAGCATCATTGAAATAATACCTACAATAAGGAACTCCTTGATGATATATCACAGGATAATCGTTATAGACATCATAGTAAGTCGTAAATGTACCTAATTGAGTGTCTATGGTTGTAGCAACTACTACTTGTGCCATTGCTCCACAAGATGTAAGGAACAATGAAGCAATGCAGAATAAGAGAGTTAATAATTTGTACTTCATAATCTTTATGGTTTTATCATAAAGACGTTTTAGAATAGCAAAAAAAATAAGAAATCCCCTACTATTCGAGGGGATTCCCCTAAATTTCACCATACTTGCAAGTGATTTGACCTTTAGTAATATCAGTATATCTATGATAGTCACCAGGTTTATATTCTTTTTCAGGTTCTTCAATTATATGTCCTGCACACCAACCACAGCTTTTAACACAATCAAAATCACCTACCATATAATCACGTCCATGTGGACAAGGTGTTAGATAATCACACCAAGTTTTTTCATATGTTATATCCATTTGTTATTTTGAGTTTAATTTTATTATTGCTTTATTATTTAATAATGCTTCTCTTACTTTGTCAGCAAATTCAGTTGACAATAGTTTACCTCCTGAAGCACCTTTTGTTACCAAGGGTTCTATTCTGATAACTTTTAAATCCGAATATTCAGACAGTTTTTCTTTCTGTATGGGTTCATGAAATGAATGGTCTCCTACATAGAACAGTAAATAATATTGATAAATACATTCATAATCATTTTCCAGAACCTCCTCATGAATACAAGAAGGCTTTAGCAAATGTAATAGTTGAGATTTGTAATTATAATATTTCTGTTCATTTTCCAAGGCATCATTAAACCACTTTAATGAGTTTGTTGAATAACAATGTTTGTACTGCCTTTTCTTGTCTCTCCAATTTTTTGCTCTCTTGTTGTACGAGAACAAAACATCACAAAGCATACGCTCTGTGACTATACCTTTTGCAAGATTATCTATATATGACTTGGGTGTTCTCATATTTTAAGGCTGTTTTACGCTATTAGAACCCCCACAGAACTCACAAATACTCCTACTGTGGGTGATTGCATCATTGATGATGTTTTCGAGGCTCTGAGGGCGAAAATTGAGTTGTATGTCAAGTTGTCTGTCTTGACTTGAAATCCTCTTGATGACTATTTTCTCCTTGTTTTCTTCTTGAGAATTGTATTCATCAATATAATCAATTATCGGTTGGATTAATGGAAACCAATATTGACCGCATTCAAGACCGAAAATATCAAAGTATGATTCTATTGGAATTTCTAGTATGTCAGCACTAGAAACATCAACTTTCTTTGTCATTGACAAATTAGTGAAATAGTCTATGACTTTGGTCTTGAGATTGTAATCTCCCCAAACATACTCAGTTTTTTGACTTGAGGGGTATAAAACTTTATATCTCTTCATAGGACGTTAAAATTAATATATAAATAAAATATATAATAATTTAATTTATATAAAAATTATATATTAATAATATAATATATTATATATTATAAACAGTTATATATTAATATATTATATATCAAAGATATAGTTGTTCAATTTCGTAAAAGCAGAAAAAACTTTCAAAAAATTTGGTGGTTTCAAAAAAAATTATTACTTTTGCAACAAAACAAGAATTTCAACTTAATTAACATGATAAAATTCAATTATTATAATCAGGAAAAGGAATTGGACAGAGCATGGTTTGATTCGTCCAATGTCTTGTATGGTGAGTGTGATGATAGTTCAAGCACACAAGAGAAAACTGTGACACTTGTATTCAAGGGAGGGTTACAATATCTCTATGAGGGTGTAAACATTGGTGATTGGATAGATTTCAAGAACAGTCAGTCACAAGGTAAGGCTCTTAATGAGATATTCAAGGCAAAAGGCTATGAATACAGGAAGTTGGAAGATAAGAAGGACATAGAAGAATTGGAGAATGAATATATTCTACGCAGTAACAAGGGTATATTCATGGGAATCATAGAGGATGCAGAGGAATTCAAGGAACTTGTGATAACAGACTCTCAAGACAAGGTTATTGGCAGGTTTAAACTCGGTAATTACTCATCTGATGATGTACCAATTTTCCTTCTTGACATAAAGAAAGTTTATCAAGGTTTAGGATTTAAGGTATCTTATTCAGATGAAATCCAAGATATTATAAATAACATTGATTTTGGTGGCTAACAATGAATAATGTAGATTCACAATATTTGGATTGTCTTAGGGAAATACTCAATTATGGCTGTTATAAGCAAACTCGTAGTGGTGAAGTTTATTCCAAGTTTGGTATGTCCATGAGATTTAATCTTAAAGAAGGTTTTCCTGTACTGACAACCAAGAAGATGTTTACAAGGGGTTTTATCCATGAACTTCTTTGGTTCTTAAAGGGAGAGACAAACATCAAGTACCTTGTAGATAACAATGTCAATTTCTGGACTCCTGATGCTTACAGGTTTTATGGGGAACTCCTTGATAGAAACACTAAGGTTCTTGGTAAGGAAACTGTAAATAAAGTGTCTTTAGAGGAATTCGTGGAAAATGTCAAGGAAGGTAAGCAGATTAAGTTGGCTGTAAAGTTCAATGAGAATCAGAACCCTGTATATATCTACTACACCTTTGGTGATATGGGAGACATCTATGGTAAGCAATGGAGGCATTGGGGTAATAGGGATTATGACCAAATAGGGATGATAATCCGAACCTTAAAGAAGAATCCTAATGACAGAAGGTTGTTATTGACGGGCTATAATCCTGAGATTGTCAAGGATATTGCTTTGCCACCTTGTCATACGCTTTATCAATTCTATGCAAGACCATTAAATAAGATGGAAAGGCTTGATTGGTGTCAGGAACATATAGAGGGTACACAGGAATGGGTCTATCCAACAGATGAGAAATTGGATGAACTCAATGTACCTAAATATGGTTTATCTCTTTGGTTTTCTTGTAGGTCACAGGATTTACCGTTAGGAACTCCTGCAAATATAATGTCAGCAAGTCTATTATGTTCAATGGTAGCACAATGTGTTGACATGATACCTGAAGAGGTTATTTGGAATGGAGGTGATTGCCATATATATCACAACCAGATAGAGGGTGTGCAAGAGCAATTAAAAAGAGACCCACATAAGTATGAATTGCCAAAGTTATGGCTTAATCCTAAGATAAAGAATATAGATGATTTTACGATAGATGACATTAAAATTGAAGGTTATGAATCATATCCTACAATAAAAATGCCACTGTCAGTAGGTTAATTTAAAGTAATATGGCTAATATATTTGAAGTTAGAGATAAGGATACAGGGGAGGTAATGACTGCAACAGATGAAATGAATGCAGTGATGATTTATTTACAGACCGTAGTTTCAAGTGATTTTTCTACAAATCTGCTTACTCCTTACTCCATGATGCTGACACTGTTAGAGTATAGTTCTTGTAATGCCAATAGAATATTATGGAAATATATTCTGACAGAGGACATGGAGAAAATCATGTTAAATTTATCCAATCAGATAAGTCTCCTTGCAAATAAATACAATTCTGAAAAAACAGATGTTGATGAGGAATTGAAAGGCATATTAGGTGTGGCTTGTGAAGAAGCAAAGAAGTTGGATTGCAAATACTTAGGTAGTGAACATGTATTATTGGCATTACTGAATGAGGACATACACTTTCCAAGTGGTAATATCTTGTTGCCATACATTAATTACAACATGGTTTTGAGTTGCTGTGGAAAGAATAACCAAAAGCCTAAGTTGCAAAAGAAACAGTTGCCTTTAGGTAATCTTAGAAAAAACAATCCAATGAGACTTAAAAGTCAAGTGAATGGACCTGTATATGTTACAGAAACACAACAAAGCAAGGAATATATTTCCAAATATACTGTTGATATTAATGAAATGGTAAAAGATGGAAAATGTGAAAACCTTGTTAATCGTCCAAAGTTAATGGATAAGATTATTCAGGTTCTTTCAAGACGTAAAAAGAACAATGTAGTATTAGTAGGTGATGGTGGCGTAGGTTCAACCTCATTGGTTCATCTACTTGCTAAACTCATCAATGAAGATAGTGTTCCTGGTGTATTGAAGGGTAAACATATCTATATGCTTGATATTGTTACACTTTTAAGTGGTACTACTTTGAAAGGCATGTTTGAGGAAAGAGTTAATGGCTTATTCAACGAATTGACTGCAAGTGAAGATAATATACTCTTTATTGATAACATGCAGATGGTGGTACGCAATACGGGAAGAGATAAGGATGGTGACTTGACAGATGTTCTTGCCCCTATACTTACAGATGGCAAAGTAAGAGTTATAGGCACAATGTCATTCAAGGACTACCGTAATGGTGTTGAAAATGCTCCTGTGTTATCTCATAAGTTACAGAAAATAGTTGTAGAATCCACGACAGATGAAGAAACATTGGAAATCTTAAAAGCAAATCGTTCTCTTTATGAAAAATTCCATCATGTCATGTTTTCTGATGATTGTCTCGTAAGAGCGATTAAACTATGTAAAAGGTATATCACCAATAACAATCTTCCTGATTCTGCTATTGATGTAATTGACATTACAGGCGCAAGGATGTCCAAGGAGGAAGACAAGGCAGTCTCAAAGAATAGAAAACAACTCAAGTCAATATCCAAGAAGATGAAGAAGGCTATGGATAATGGTAACTTTGAAAAACTTGAGGTGTTAAACAAAAAACAGTCTGAAATCACGAAATCCATTGCTGATGCAGAGAGAAAGGCTGAACATGACAATTCATTCTGGAACATTGTGACAGAAGATGATATTGATGATACGGTTTCTTCAATGACTGACATTCCTATTTCAAAGTTAAAGGCAAGTGACAGAAAATCCATTCTCAATATAGGAAATATCCTAAAACAAGATGTCATTGGGCAAGATGAGGCTATTGAGGAGATTGCCAAAGCTATTAAGAGAAATAGGGCAGGCTTTAATGATAAGAATAAGGTGTATGCAACATTCCTCCTTGTTTCAAAGACAGGTTGTGGAAAAACTTTATTGGCAAAGAAAATTGCTGAGAATATCTTTGGTTCAGAGAAAGCCTTGGTAAGGTTTGATATGTCAGAATACCAAGACAAGACATCCGTTAATAAACTTATTGGTTCATCAGCAGGATATGTAGGGTATGATAATGGTGGATTGCTTACTGAAGCTATTAAGAATAAGCCACATTGTGTTCTCTTGTTTGATGAGATAGAAAAGGCAGATGAGAGTATCTACAACCTTTTCCTCCAATTGTTTGATGAGGGTAGACTGACAGATAATAATGGTACACTTGTCAATTTTAAGAATGTCATTATAATCATGACATCCAATGTAGGAGCAAAGCAAGCATCAGAACTTGGAAAGAATGTAGGATTCGTTGATGACAGTGAAAATACGCAGAAGGCTATTGTTGAACGTTCATTGAAAAATAAGTTCAACCCCGAATTCCTTAACCGTATTGATAAGATAATTCACCTTAATTCTCTTTCTGATGAAAATCTTAGGGAAATCAGCAAGATTGAATTGAACAAGGTGGTTGATAGAGTTAAAGAAAATGGTGTCAATATCACATATAATGATGATGTCATTGAGTATATCTATCAGAAAGCAGTAGAACAGAAGGAGTATGGTGCAAGACCTATCATAAGAATCATTCAAGATTATATTTCCGATAAAATTGTTGATTATGTCCTTGCTTCAGACAATAAGGATATAATTTATGATGTAAACGTAGAAAATAAGGAAATTGCAGTAAATATAAAGTAAAAATCACTTTTTTTTACTAATTTTTCCAAAAATACCCTTCAAAAGTATTTATAGGTGTGAGGGAAATTCTATCCCTCACACTTTTTGAAATATGGCAAATATTATAATTACAGAATCTCAAGAAGCGTTATTGCTGAATACATTACTCAATGATAATACTCCTGAAACCACTATAAAGGTTACGACAGATGAGTTTCCTATAGAGGATTTGAGTGATAAAATATTAAGTGTAAAGAAGTACCTTGACAAGTACTTCAAAAAAGGTAACATTGACCAAATCAAGGATGGCAAGCCTGCTAAACTTGAGGTGGCTCTTATGATGTCAGATAACGGTAAGATACTGAAAACATTAACTGACAAGCAATTGTTTGACCAAGTGCAGACGGATTTTAAGAATATACTACCTGAAAAGGATAGAGATAAGTTCTTGAAGGATGTCATCACTAAATGGTTTTACAATAAGATTAATGATTCGGGAACTTTTTCCGTGTAGATTAAACTAAGAGGTGGAAAACGACACAATATATCACCATCCGATAGTGTCAAAGACCAATAGAGTTGGTCAGCCTCAAATTAAAAATTATTAAGATGGCTAATACAGTATTGAAAGTTTTGTTCAGTGTATTCCTAATGTTTGGGATGACTGATTGTTGTGTTGAAAAGACTCCAAAAACAGCTTATGAGACTGTTAAAGAGGTTGAATTAGTGAAAGATACCATTAAGACAGAAAAGCCTCTCAGAGAGGCTAAAAAGCAAGGAATAAAAGGACTTGCAAGCCATTATGGTAAGAATTATGGAAAAAAGAGAAAGATGGCTAATGGTGATTATTACAACCCACATAAATACACCTGTGCCATGACCTTATACCCTATGGGAAGTAAGGTTTTAGTGAAGAATGTGAAGAACGGCAAATCTGTTGAGGTAGAAGTGACTGACAGAGGCCCATTCGTAAGGGGAAGAGTGATTGACCTTTCCGTAAAGGCTGCAGAGGAATTAGATATTATGCACTGTGGCATTGCTGAAGTTGAAGTTGTTAAATTAAGTTGATAATATATAAAGAAGAAAGGACTGCTGTTAATTTGGCAGTCCTTTTTGTTTTACTCATCCAATTCTTCCTTTGGTTCGTGTTCGATAACTTTAGCATTTACTTTTGCCATAGTATTGTCAACTATTGTCTTAGGAACAGAAGACAAACTAACCAATGCACCTATTGAGATAACGAATGCAGAGGCACCATAAAGGTCAGTATCTATCTTTCCGTCCTTTGCATCCATAATAAGAGATACTCCAAGCATTATACCAAGAATGAATCCCAATATAGATGTCAGGAACATAGAGAAAGACTTAACACTTATTGGAGACTTAGGAGTAAGAATCGTGTAGAAAAATCCTTGCTTGTCCATAGTATCAAAATGTTAATATATTATAAATAATATACTTTTCACTTTGTTTTTTGGAAAAAAAATATTACTTTTGTAGTAAATTCATAAAAAATAATCATTATGTACGAACCAAATACACAAATTAATGAGCCTAAAATAGAAATAGGACGTTTTAATAAGACAAATAGTGAAGGACTCAAGATACAGATAGATGAGGTAAGATATATTCTTGACCACTACACTATGAGCACCCTTCTTACATGTACAAGTCTTGACCATTTGTATCTCTATGCCCTCAAGAATGGAACATTACCTATTGAGAAGATTAGCCTTAAGACATACAATGAACTCTTGGCATTGTTCTTTACGAGGGAACTTGATTATCCTGAGAAAAAGAACCTTGAGGCTAAGGGTTATAATCAGAAGCTTATAGAGGATAAATCACATATTGACAAAGTTGTTGATGAAACAAAGAAGAAATATGATGAGGCTGTAAAGAAGGCACAGAAAGAATTGTTTGGTACTGATACTATGCTTGAGAATATGACAATCTCTGACTTAAAGCATCTTCTTTATAAGAATAAGTGGTATGATGAATTTGATTCTGACAGTATCAATGACAGGTCAAGGCTTCTTTTGTTTCTCTATGACAAGTTGGGTGATAAAGCCAAGGAGATTATGGATAAAGAAAAGCCAGAGGCAAAAGAAGACAAGGCTTCAGAAGAGCCAGTTGTGAAAGTTTTTAACAAGAAGTATGATTCTCTTGATGAAATGTTCAAGGACATTTTCGGAGAAGGTTTCTTTAAGTTTTAAATGATGCAGGAATATACACCATCCCAATATCAGTTGGATATATTCAATTTTGTTCAACGTGGTGTTGGAAATGCCATAATTGAAGCCGTTCCAGGGGCAGGAAAGACATATACTCTTATTCAGTGCCTCAAGTATATACCCACCAACATGAAAGTGTTGGTGGTGGCTTTTAATACAGATATAGTTCAAGAGTTAAAGGGTAAGATAACAAACCTTGAAACCAAACCCAATATAGATTGTAGAACTATGCACTCATTAGGGTTGTCTATGCTTACTTGTAACCATAAGGTTAATACTGAACCTTGTGAATATAAGTATAACAATTATATTCGTGAATATCTTTCTTCTTATGAAGATGAGGTTTATAAGGCAATGTCTAAAAGTGACAAAGCCATATTTGCTGACACCATTAAAAAATATATAGATTTTGGAAGATATTATTTATGTAGAACTGTCAAGGACATGGAGAAAATTGGTAATGAATATTCATTTTCTTGCATGGGTAAGGAGAAAGAGATTGCTCTTGAACTCTTAGAGAAAGGAAAACAAGACCTTAACTGTATTGATTTTACGGATATGGTATATCTTCCCATAGTTCTTAATTGCAAGCCTTACAGACATTTATATGATTGGATATTGGTAGATGAGGCACAAGACCTTGAGAAAGAAGAAAGAGTGTTAATAGAAAGGTGCTTCAAGAAGAATACAAGAATGCTATGTTTCGGAGAAGGAAATCAAAGCATCTATTCTTTTAAGGGTACTGACAGCAAGTCGTTTATGGAGTTTAGCAAATTCCCTAATACAATTAAGTTACCTCTTTCAATCACTTATAGATGTAGTAAGGCAGTAGTAAGATTTTTAAATAGATTCAATTCTAATGTCAAGGCTGCTAACAATGCTATTGAAGGTAGTGTAAAATGGCATTGTGATTTATCTGAGGTTAAGGATGGTGATATGATACTATGTAGGGTCAATGCTCCGTTAATGGAAATATATTCCAAGTTATCAGCAAGAGGTGTCACAGCATATATCAAAGGAAAGGATATAGGCAATAACTTAATTACCTTGTTGGAATCTACAAAGGAAACGGAACTGAATAGACGATTAGACAAGAAGGGTGCGTTTTCTTATCTATACAATAAGTTATTTGACCTTATTGATGATGTGATGAGAAGAAATAAGATTTCCTTTGAAATGACCATAGAAAGCATGGATGTATCACAGTTATATGATAAAATCCTTGCATTAGAAGCCATTGGTGGAGATTTAAATTCCACATCGTTATTAGTGAACAGATTAAATAATTTGTTCTCTGATGAGAAGAAAAGTGGTGTCTCCTTATCAACCATACATAAGGCAAAAGGTTTGGAAGCTGAGAATGTGTATATTTGTTGCCCATCATTATTACCTTCAAAAAGTGCAAAGTTGCCTTGGGAAATAGAAGAGGAACAACATCTTGAGTATGTTGCATATTCAAGACCAAAGAACAAATTAGGATTCTTGAAGGAAGACGATATGTCAAGGTATTCAAGAACCATTCAACAAAAGGCAAGTGATTTACAAAGCATGAAGTTGAGGGTGTTCTATCTTTATGGTGGAGAAACAAGGTGTAGTGGCGTAACAATTAACGAAGAGACATCAAAGATTATAATAGACCATGCCACAGAGATAAACCCTGCAAATTGCAATATCAAAACAATAGACACTTTTAATAATAAACTGACAAGTAAGTTTGCATCATTTAAACTAAAAAAAGTTAAAAAGAGATAAAATATTTGGTAATTTTAAATATTTTCATTATTTTTGCAACAAAAGAATCATTATGAGCAATATACTGTTAGGTTTAGGAGGTTATGTAGTAGATAAGAGAAATTACAAACCAACATGTAATTGGGAACATTTATGTGGTAACTGTGATAACTTTCCTGGCACCATTCCCAAGGACTATGATGGTGAATGTCCATATGTTGAGGATTTCTTCAATGGAGAGAAATTTGAGGAAACTGATTGGACATTGTTTGATTGTCCTAAATTCATGAATTGATTATGGTAAGATGTGGTAGTGCCTATGGCAAGAAGCCAAAGGAAAAGAAGAAAGAAGAAAAGATTGTTCCTGAAAACGGATATTGTATAGATTGTGCAAAGGCTTACTTGATGCGTAGTGAAATGCCATGCAACCCCATAGTGGCTGAGTGTATGGTAAATCATGAAAGGCAAGTAGCAGAAGTTAATTTGTGTAGAATGAAAGCTTTTGAACCATTGTCAGGAGATACCGTCATACATAAGATGATAAAAGCAACATAATAATATGGAAGAAAATAACAATAAATTTGATTACATGATAGGTCATGAGGTAGAAATACTGAATGATGAGGGTAAAGTCATAAAGAAAGTAAAGGTCAAGTCATATAAGATATATAATGGTCATGCAACCTTCTTGTCTGAAGATGGAGAGTTGTATGATGAAGATGAAATCAATTGGTCTTATAGGTTGACAGATGGTGCATTATTAGCTACATGGCTACAGTCAAATGGGTATAAAATAAACATGATATGCAATGACAAGGACACAAGGGATGAGGCTGATACATTATTTAATAGTTGGTTAAATCAACTTATTAGACAAGGAGATGTCACCAATAGTGAAGAAACTGTGCCCAAGGCTTGCAAGGAAGGTGATGACATCATGTTTGATTGGATACGTAAGAATAAGTTGCTGATAGTAGATGTCATAAAGGAAGAAAATATATTAACTGTTAACATGGGTGCCATGAAATTGTTGTTTGATGATTTAATGACAACATTAGTTGATAATGGTATCTTAGCAAAGGTGGAGGAATAGTTATGAAGAAAACATTTCGTCTGACACGTAATGATATAATTAAGAAAGCATATGATGAATGTCTTACAGAAATGTATGCAAAGGCACAACCACCTCTTGATTATATGGATACTGTCAGAAGGATAAAGAAAGGGGAGGAGGTTGAGACAAAACTTGACCCTCTTTATCAGAGACATTATTTGTCACAAGATGAGTTTCATTATATATTGAACAAGTATATTGAGGCTTATGGTATGTCACCATATTGGAAGGATAGTGTTGAGACTGTTGAGGAATACC
>Ga0326511_10001459_pt1 | contig 19535 bp, 22 predicted proteins | sample 0_2496_0518_D_FD_203701 | JGI IMG/M metagenome (GOLD analysis project Ga0326511, IMG submission 203701) | Bovine rumen microbial communities from UC Davis, California, United States - 0_2496_0518 | ecosystem: Host-associated > Mammals > Digestive system > Stomach > Rumen | place: USA... | reverse complement strand
GAGCCGTGGCATGCGGTCGTCAGGAACTCAGGGTTGAGCAAGACCTCGACTCCGTAGCTCAGCGTCAGCTGTTCTCCGCTATGGGTCAGGTGAAGCTCGTCAACCTCTACTACGACCTCTTCCGCGAATACGGTCTCCACATCGGTCAGGTGCTCACCATGAAGGCAAACTTCGAGGCTGGCGACCAGTATCGCAACCAGCAGTCGTGCATACAGCTCATGCTCGACAATGGCGTCATACCCGTAGTCAACGAGAACGACACCGTCAGTCTCACAGGCCTTATGTTCACCGACAACGATGAGCTCTCTGGTCTCATAGCCCAGATGATGCACGCCGAGACCCTCATCCTGCTCAGCAACATCGACGGCATATACACTGGCGACCCTCACGATCCTGCCAGCCAGCTTATCCGCGAGGTACAGCCTGAGGACAATCTCGACCAGTACATACAGACCAAGAAGAGCTCCGCAGGGCGCGGCGGCATGGAGTCTAAATACCACACCGCCCGCGAGGTGGCAGCCAGCGGCATCCGCGTGATGATAGCCAACGGCAAAGCCAGCAACATCCTGCCTCGCCTGCTCCTCAACACGGAAGCCACTCCGCATACGGAGTTCCTTCCTAGTGCCCCGACTAAGTAGTTAAAGAAGTTAGAGAAGTTAAAGAAGTTATAGACATTACCATAAACTATCCGATTGTCAAAGCATATGTCCTTTAACTCCTAAGCTCGAAGAGCGTTAACTCCCTCTAACTCCCTCTAACTCCCTCTAACTCCCTCAATTATCAATTATCAATTGTCAATTGTCAATATGCTCGATCAATTCATCACCGCCAAGAAAGCCTCTCGTGGGCTTGCCCTCGTCAGCAATGATAAGCGCGACGAGATACTCCTTGCCGTTGCCGATGCCATCCAGGCTAACGAGGCAGCGCTGTTAGAAGCCAATCAGGACGACCTCAGTCGTATGGAGCAGAGCAATCCGCTCTACGACCGTCTGCAGCTCACCCCCAAGCGCCTCGCCGACATCGCCAGCGACATGCGTCATGTTTCGCAGTTGCCATCGCCATTAGGCAGGGTGCTCAAAGAGAAGACCCTCGACAACGGACTCCGTCTGCGTCGCGTCTCAGTGCCCTTCGGCGTCATCGGCATGGTGTTCGAGGCACGTCCTAACGTCGCCTTCGACGTCTTCTCCCTCTGTTTCAAGAGTGGCAACGCCTGCGTGCTCAAGGGCGGCAAAGACGCCGACAGTTCCAACCAGGCCATCATAGCCCTCATCCATCAGGTGCTCCAGCAGCATGGCATCGACACTGGTGTGGTGCAGCTCCTGCCAGCCACCCATGAGGCAACCGCCGCCATGCTCAATGCTGTGGGCTATATCGACGTGTGCATACCACGAGGAGGACGCAAACTCATCGACTTCGTGCGCGACAATGCCAAGGTGCCAGTCATCGAGACAGGCGCAGGCGTCGTGCATACCTATTTCGATAAAGACGGCGACCTCGACAAGGGCAAGCGCATCATCCATAATGCCAAGACCCGTCGCGTCAGCGTGTGCAACGCCCTCGACTGCCTCATCATCCATAAAGACCGCATCGCCGACCTGCCCGAGCTCGTCGCTCCCCTCGCAGCCTCCAACGTGCGCCTCTATGCCGACCAGGCAGCCCAGAGCATCCTCACAGGCAGCAGCTATCCGCAGCAGCTCATCGAGCAGGCACGCGAAAACCACTACGGCACCGAGTTCATGGACTATAAGCTCGCCATCCGCACCGTAGCATCCCTCGACGAGGCAATCGAGCACATCACTGAGAACGGCTCAGGCCACTCTGAGTGCATCGTTACCGAGAACCCCGCCGCTGCCCAGCAGTTCCAGGCACAGGTGGACGCCGCCTGCGTCTATGTCAACGCCCCCACCAGCTTCACCGACGGAGCCCAGTTCGGCCTCGGAGCCGAGATAGGCATCTCCACCCAGAAGCTCGGTCCCCGCGGTCCTATGGCACTCGAAGAAATCACCACCTACAAGTGGCTCATCGAGGGCAACGGACAGGTCAGGGCATAGTGCACAGTTAGTTCAAGCGCTTCGCTAGTTCAAGGAGCTTCGCTCTGGTTCAAACGCTTCGCTAGTTCAAGGATTAGTTCTGTTTGCTGCTGTATCACAGCAGCCATTCACAGTTCTCAATTAAGCCACCGTTCGCCTCGCGTCAGCGAGGTGGTTCACAGTTAATAGTTATGTCTGAACTTTATTCTAAATTCTTAGAGTGCGGTATCATCACCACCGACAGCCGTGACTGTCCAGCGGGAAGCATCTTCTTTGCCCTCAAGGGCGAGTCATTCAATGGCAACCAGTATGCCGCTGCAGCCTTAGAGAAAGGGTGCGCCTATGCCGTCATCGACGAGGCACAGTATGCCCTCGACGAGCGCTACATCGTAGTGCCCGACGTGCTCACCACCCTGCAGCAGCTCGCCAATGAGCACCGTCGCGCCCTTGGCACCCCCATCATCGGCATCACAGGCACCAACGGCAAGACAACTACCAAGGAGCTCATAGCCACCGTGCTCAGCCAGAAGTATAACGTGCTCTACACCCAGGGCAACTTCAACAACCACATCGGAGTGCCCAAGACACTCCTGCGCCTTACCCCCGAGCACGACATCGCCGTCATCGAGATGGGAGCCAACCACCCAGGCGAGATCAAGACCCTCGTCAATATAGTAGAGCCCAACTACGGCATCATCACCAATGTGGGCAAGGCACACATCGAAGGCTTCGGCTCCTTCGAAGGCGTCATCAAGACCAAAGGAGAGCTCTACGACTACTTGCGCTCGCGCAAGAGTTCAATGGGTTCAAGCGCTTCGCTGGTTCAAGACGCTTCGCTGGTTCTTCGCCAAGGCTCAGGCGAGCAGAGCTCGGAACAAGACGCTTCGCTGGTTCAAGAGGTTCTTCGCCAAGGCTCAGGCGAGCAGAGCTCGGAACCCGTTCCCGTTAACGTTCCCGTTCCCGTTAACGGGACCGTCTTCATCGACCCCGACAACCCTCACCTCATGGGCATCTCTCAGGGACTCACCCTCGTGCCCTACGTCAAGGGCGAAGTCATAGCCTGCGACCCCTTCCTCAGGTTCAGCTGGAGTCCAGCTGAAGTTCAAGACGCGCTTCGCGCTAGTTCAAAAGTTCAAGACGCTTCGCTGGTTCAAGAGGAAAGTTATCGTAGCACCGTAGGTGCGTATCGTAGTGGCGAAGCCACGTATCGTAGCGAAGCGTATCGTAGCGAGCCAAGCTCGCGTATCGTTCCCGTTCCCGTTAACGTTAACGTTCCCGTTCCCGTTTACGAAGTAACCACCCACCTCATCGGTGCCTATAACATGAAGAACATGCTCGCTGCCGCCACCATCGGCTTAGCCTTTGGCATCACCCCTGAGCAGATCAACGAGGCATTGGCAGGCTATGTGCCCACCAACAACCGTTCGCAGCTCACCGTCACCGAGCACAACCGTCTCATCGTCGATACCTACAACGCCAACCCCACCAGCATGATGGCAGCCCTGCAGAACTTCGTTCTCATGGCAGTAGAGCCCAAGATGGCAATCCTCGGCGATATGGGCGAGCTCGGCAGCATCAGCCGTGATGAGCACCAGAAGATAGTCGATTATCTCCTTCAGCACCACCTCGACAATGTATGGCTCGTCGGCAAGGAGTTTGGCAATATAGACTCCCCCTTCCGCAAGTTCGCCGATGTCGCCGAGGTCAAGGAGGCACTCGCCGCCCAGCGTCCTGAGGGTCAGTATATACTCATCAAGGGCAGCAACTCCAACCGCCTCTTCGAGCTCCCCGAGCTGCTGTAGGCTCCCAAGCACTTATTATTCATTCCAACGAAATAAGCGGCTGCACCCATGAAGGTGTAACCGCTTTTCTGTTATATCTTCCACTGCAAGAATAAAAATAGGGAGAGGAATAAAAGTCACAAAAGTCATAAATGTCACAATTGTCACAATTGTCACAATTGTCACACAAGAAAGGGCAAACCCCATAAAATGAGGTTCGCCCAAACGCTATGACATGAAGAAAATCTTTTTTATCCCATGTGTCCGATGCAACTTGTGGTAGTCAAGATAGTACAGATAGCTGTCAGTATGGCGTTGATGATAACGCTCCAATTCTTTTTTGCTTGTTCAGACATAACTTTAGTTTTTGAGTAGTTAGAGGAAGATAGAGGGAGATAGAGGACATTAGCGTTTTCAGAGAGTATTCGAGTGAGGCACTCAAGTATTGTCTTCTAACTCCTTAGTGAGCGGAGCGAACGCTAACTCCTTCTAACTCCTTCTAACTCCTTGAATCATTTAAGGATTCGTCTTAGGAACTGGGTTCTTGATGACGAACTGGAAGTCGCCCTTAGTGCCGAAGGCACGAGACTGGAGCTGAGCCTTGCCAGTAACCACGTTGGTGGTCTTGGTGTACTCTGGGGTGAAGATGACCTTCGCATTCTTGATGTGCTCCTTGATAGAGAAGTCCTTCTCGGTGAGGGCACCAGTGGTGCGGAGTGAAACACCGAAGTAGCCGAAGCGGTCGAGGTGACACTTGTTGCCGTTTGCAACCTCGTAAGTCATCACGTTGGCAAGCTCTATGAGCACTGCATAAACGTCTGACTCCTTCACTGACACGTTCTGCTCAATGCGCTTAGAAAGCTCACGAGTGTCGAGGATGCCTGGGTGCCATGCACGTCCGTACCACAGGTTGTTGCCAGTCTTTCTCTTGTCCTGATAAACATCTACAATTACTGCCATAATTTTGTTCCTTTCTTTTTTTTAGAGGAGTTAGAAGGAGTTAGAGGAGTTAGAGGAGTTATCGTGGCTTGCAGCCACTTAGACAATACCATAAACTATATAATAGTCGGAGCATTTGTCTTTTCTTCGAGCGAAGCTCTTCAGGCGAGCAGAGCTCGGAGTCCTTCTAAGCTCGTAGAGCGTTAACTTCTATAACTTCTTTACTTCTCCTTTCGTTTGTTAGTTAATTAGTTAGTTAGTTAATTTTGTTTGTGTTGTTGTTAAAGAGCTCTCTTTGCGGGGGGATTTTTAGGGCTAAAGCTTCTGTTTGCAGAGGCATTACTTCTGCGCGCTGAGGCATTACTTCTGGATGCAGAGGCATAGCTTTTGTAATTTCCCTTTCACATGTGCAAAGATACACAGTTTTACTGGGTGATGCAAATAAATGCTCAAAAAAAGCACGCAAAAAAGCACGCTCTCAAAATGTCGATTCAATTTGTTACAGTGTTACAGTGTTACAGTTTAAAATTTGACCCTGAATAGGGGAAAGAAAATTCTATATTATATATTATATTATAATATAATATATAATATAGGCATAAATTTGGGATATTTTACCCCTTCATTTCGAACTGTAACACTGTAACACTGTAACATTTTGTTGTCTTTTCCTGATTTTGGTTGACAGTTTTTAATCTTTTCCTGACATGGTTGTCATTCCTTTTACTGGGTAGGTTGACACTTTCCTGATTTCGTTGACATGATTCCTAAAAAAGTTGGTACCGAGATGCATTTTTCTTCCCAAAAATTTGGTGAATTGGAATAAATATATTACTTTTGCAGCATGGACGACAGAATTAGATCAGCAACATACACGAAGGAGTTTGACGAATACTATCAAAACTTGCCTCAGAAGATAAAAGACAAATATGATTATGTATTCGAAATCATGCTGACGAAATATGTTGTTAGTACGAAGTTTGTCAAGCGTCTTGAGAAAACTGAGTTCTATGAAATGCGTGTGTCAGTTGGAAACAATGAGTATCGCACCGTGCTATTCGCCATTGACGCTGATAATTTTATGGAATGTCAACATATGGTAATGCTCAACTCTTTCGTTGAAAAGGGAACGAAGCAGTACCATGCCGAGATAAAGAAAGCAGAACGACTATTAAAAGAATGGGAGGACAGTTTATGATAAAGATTAGTGAAGAGAAATGGGCAAAGTTGCCACAGATTGACGACCGTCTGACTGAGAAGTATGGTCCTGTAGGCTCACCATCTCGCAAAGAGTTTCAGGCAAAGGCTGAAGCCTGGTATTATTCAGAGTTGCTACGAGATGAGCGCAAGCGCCAGAAGCTGACGCAACAAGAATTAGGTGAGCGTATTGGCAAGAAGAGAGAGTATATATCTTCTCTTGAGCAAGGCAAGACAGACATGCAGCTTTCTACTTTCATGCTTATATCAAAAGCATTGGGGTTGAAGTTTTCTTTAGTTGTTGGTTAGAATAACCAATAGGTTTCATACATAGCATCGCTCCGCCTTAGAAGGATAGCCCCGGTTGGTCCGGCAAGCAAGGCCCTCAAGGCGGGGTTCCTTTTTCCAATTCATCAATATTAGCAATTTGTAACTTGTCGGAAATTCCGACAGGTTCACTAAGAAGGCAGTTCATTCCATTTTGGAATACACAGGGTAACTTCTCACCTCGCTTGGCTGAATGTCAGGCGAGGTTTTTTTATGTGAATATTTTAAGGTCACAAAATGTGATCTTAAAGAATGGACGTGCTCAGTATCCTTGAAAAAGTATTAAAATTGGGAGGGATGTTTGGGAATGTCAAAAGAAAATACTAACTTTGTGGTCTATGAAACCAGCTATGATATTTCGCCAGTATATCTGGATTATAAATACTCTGCGCGCCCGTCCTGAGGGCATAACACTCAGCCAGCTCAACGAGAAGTGGCAGAGGGATGGTGTGGCTGAGGGCAACCAGTTGGCACGTTCCTCGTTCAACAGGCACAGGGATGCTATATTCGATATGTTTGGTCTGCGCATCAGTTGCGACGAGACTACCTACCGCTACCGTATTGACAATCCGCACGTGCTGGATGAGGGCAGTGTGGAGCAGTGGTTGTATTCCACGCTCACGGTGCATGGCATGCTGGGCGAGGCAACGGCAGTGAGAGACCGTCTGCTACTGGAGAATGTGCCAGCTGGCGAGGAGTATCTGGAACTCATCATTCGTGCTATGAATACATCGAGGAAGGTAAGGATGGGTTATCAGAAATTCTATGCCGAGGGCTACGTCAAGACGGTGAGCCCCTACGCCATCAAGCTGTTCAGCCGCCGATGGTATCTGCTGGCGCGCACTGAGGATGCCCAGATGCGCATCTACGCCTTTGACCGCATGAACCAGATGGAGATGACTGACGAGAGGTTTGAGATGCCTGCCGACTTCTCGCCTCAGGAGTATTTTGCCGAATACTTTGGAGTGCTGACCGACCACAGCGTGCCTATGGCTCATGTGGTGGTGAGAGCCTACGGCAAAGTGCCCAGCTATCTGCGCACCCTGCCCCTGCACCACTCACAGCAAGAGGTAGGTCAGGGCGAGGGCTATACCGACTTCTCTTACGACATCCGCCCTACAGGTGACTTTGTAGGTCAGCTGCTATCGCAAGGAGCTGGCATAGAGGTACTTGCACCCGACAGTCTGCGCCAGCAGGTCAGGGCTATGGTGGAAGAAAATCTTAAAAGATATTAAAATATCAAGGGGTGTCCCGACTTTTGGTACACCCTATGCATTACCTTTGCAGTCAGAAACTGATTTTACAACTAAAACTAAAGAATTATGACTACAAAGAAAATGACACCCAAGGCTCTCACCGCCCTGATGATGCAGAGCCTCTTCAACCTGGCTGAGCGTCTCTGCCAGAAGTATCCCACCCTCGTCAATGCACCCCTGCATTACGAAGTGCCTCCAGAGAAGCGTCCCGTGATAGTATTTACTGAGGAATAAACTATAACATATATTATGAAGTTCAAATTCAAGACAAGCGTAATACTGAGTAAGGTATTCGAGGTAGAAGCACAGACCCCGAAAGAAGCAATGGACATGATAAGGGAGGAATTGCTGACAAATACTGACTTCAACTCTCTTGATGTCGAGTACACTGGCTTTGACATCACTGACCCCTCACTACGTGAGTACAATAGGCAGCATGCCGAAGAGGCAATCGCCAAGTATAAGGCAAAAATGGGAAAAGTGTAATTATTTGCACAATTGGAAAGTATTTTGTAACTTTGTGGAGAAATTCAACTAAGACCAACAAATGAACAAGGATTTACATAACCTGGTTGAAAAATATGAGGCTGATAGACAATACTATCTGACAGCCAATATAGATGCACCTGCGCGTCAAGCCTGGCGTTATTGATATACAGCTTTAAAGCAGATTAACGAAAAAAAACTTGTTGCATAAATTATGACAAAGGATATTCGATACGATTTCAAGTCGCTAATATGCACAGACCCCGATTGCCTTCAATTTGCTAAGAAGGAAAATGAACATAGTTGGTGGTATATTCAGATAATAGACCGCAACATCTTGAATGAATATGAAGGTCACGAAGAGGACTTTGCTACGGCATACAAAAACGGAGCAATCGTTAATGGCATTGATATTAGACATGCTGTAAATACTTATTCAAATGTTTCGGCATCGATAGATTTGGATGATTACAAAGAATCAGATATCGAGCGGTGTATAAATACATTTGGTTACACTATTGGAGGAGGTTGTGGTTTCAGAGACCTAAACAGTGAGGAATTCAAGGAAGACAAAGTAATGTTGTGCTGCGAGTTTCTGTTTGAAGATATGCTACCAGAGTTGTTTACAAATGAACAGATAAGTCTATTACGTTGATAATATGGCAAGAGCAATAACGATATCGGTTCAATTAATTGATGCCACCTTACAAGGAAGAAGGTGTTTAAGGCTCTCAAGGAGTACATGTAATCTTGGAATTGTTCCAAGAGACATGATGAAGGACACCTTAGTAAACCCCAAATTGAATGAACAAATGCTTAACAAGTATTCGTTCTATGTGCTGCTCTCAGATAGTAGTTCAAATTCTTATAGTGTATATATCGGCAAGGCGCGAAGTTTCTCTACACGTGTTATTGACCATCTGCGTGAAAAGCCCAATTGGCATACAGCACTTGTATTCAACTCGTCCGTCCCAGGCTTTTTAACGGATACAGAAATCAACTACCTTGAGCATCTTGGCATTAAGCTCGCAAAGGAACTGTATCCAGAATTGACAGAGAATCAAAATGTTCCTGCCAAACCTGCAATCTCTCCAGAGAAAGAAGATGAAATGGATGATTTCTTTGAGGATATCAGATTGCTCACAGGTTTCTACGGATGCACAATTTTCGAAGAGCCGATTGACGAGGAAACTGTACAATCACACGATGAAATTCCTGTAACTGTTTCTATTCCAATAGAGCATGAAAGGGAGCCGAGTGTACGCATTGCGCCATTGGAAAATGAAAATATGAAGCAGTTCTATGTATTCCATATTGACAAGCCCAAAGGAGTTGATGCAAATCTTTATTACAACCACGAAGAGAACCGCTATATTATTGCAAAGGGTAGCTTAATTAAAGGAAGCGACGGAGAGATACGCCCCAATCTGCTTCGAATGAGACAAGAAGTTATTTCCAATCCTGATATGTCTGAACAGAATGGTGATTTTTATAAGTTGAAAACTGATATTGAGTTGGTAAAATCTTCACGCTCTGATTCTGCAAGTTTCTGTACAGGCGTGTCAACCAATGGCAATAAGGGCTGGGTGGACAGTCGTGGCCGAACGTTCAAGGAGGTCTTTCCAAAGTAGCTAGAATAAATATACAAAAGAAGATATTATGTCCGAACTACGCATCGTGAAGTCGCACGATATAACATTAGACGCAGAGTATGCTGAATGGATAGCAGAAGTTAAGCACCGCTACCGCTCAGCACAGGTGAAGGCTGCCGTGAAGGTCAATAGTGAGAAACTACTGTTCAACTGGCAATTGGGGCGTGACCTTGTTGTCAAGAAAGCAGAGGAACGCTGGGGTAGTGGTGTAGTGGAACAGGTAAGCCTAGATTTGAAACGTGAGTTTCCCAATGAGGATGGCTTCTCCACATCCAATCTATGGTATATGAAAAAGTGGTATCTGTTCTATTCTAACGATGCTGATGCCGAAAAAGTCCAACGACTCGTTGGAGAATTGCAAGAGTCTATAAATCAGGAACTTATAAAACTCCAACGACCCGTTGGAGAAATTGTGAAACAGCCTGTTTCGGGAATTTGGAATACCACGTCGATTGATTTCCCTTCGCCTTTCGCACTTGTTCCATGGGGGCAGCATATAGAAATTGTTAGCAGAAGTCGAAGTGTAGAAGAAGCTCTATTTTACGTAAACCAAGTGATTGAAAATGGTTTGAGCAGGACTGCACTTATCAATTGCTTTAAGGCTCGTTTGTATGATACCAAAGGCAAGATAGTAAACAACTTCATTGAACACATGCCCAAGATACAAAGCAAGTTGGTTCAGGAAGTCTTGAAGGAAAACTATGATTTTGGTTTTGCCATGGTAAATCACAACCTTTATGAGGAGAAAGAGCTGGAAGATGCACTTACCAATGACGTTACAAACTTGCTTCTGGAAATGGGCACTGGTTTTGCCTTTATGGGAAGACAACGAGAAATTATTGTTGGTGGTCGCTCAAGGAAGATAGATCTGCTTTTCTACCATGTTCGACTCAAATGTTATATTGCGGCAGAAATCAAAGTAAAACCTTTCGAACCTGAGTTTGTAGGAAAGTTGAACTACTACGTCAGTGCTGTTGACGAACTCGTGAAAGCACCCGATGATAATCCGACTATCGGACTTCTAATATGCTCTGATATGGATAAGACGGAAGTACAATGGTCGTTCCGTGGTCTTAGTACTCCTATTGGTGTGGCCACGTATAACAACATTCGCATCAAGGATATGTTGCCCACACAGGAGCAATTAAGGGAACGAATGCAGCTTCTTCAGAAGGAACTGCGAGCAACCAAACGTCTGTTAAACAAAAAATAAAATTATGGTTCACCCCTATCGTTATCAGCATTACAATGAAGGTCTGCCTAAGATGGCATACTTTCACGGATACAACCATGAGGGATATTAGATAAAATTCTTTACCAATCTGCTAGAGTAATATTCTATTAAAAGATATTAAAACATCAGGGGGTGTCTCGACTTTTGAGACACCCCTTGTTGTATCTTTGCAGATACTTTGGCTATAACCTGTATGGAAGCATCGACGGACATATCACTGAAAGCCTTGGTTGACTATGCCATAAGTATAGACGACGAGGCGAAGGCGGAGCACACAGAACTGATGTGCTATCGCCTGCTGGGTGATAGGATTACACCTGAGGATGCCAGGGAGATAGCCAGAATACATCAGCACTACAAGACACTGAAAGAAGAACCTAAGGGGAATACTTATAATGCTCCTGTTGGTCAGGTTATACAGCAAGTTAATAAAATAGAGAATAATGGATAAAGATAAGAAAAGCGAGATACACATAACGAATAACTTCAATGCTCCTATAGGTCAGCATATAGACCATGTAGATACCATTAACTTCCGTATGGATGGTGATGGTAACTTTCATTTTGGCATGGTGGAGAATGTAAAAGAGGAGAAGCAGGTAAAGGATGAGGTTGATACATTGAGCAAGGAACTGCTTGCTAAGGCGGTGTTGGCGGTGCAGGGCTACTATTGGGCAAATGCTGCTCATGCAGTAGTTTTTTGCGTTTGCAGGGATAGGTACAACTATCCTGACAATATGAGCCAGTTTGAAACCATGTTGATGGACATGGACAGCCTTAAATTTATAAAGTATCCCTGTAAAGAAGGTACGATAACGACTGCATTCTTCAACAACCCATATCTGAGGATAGACATTGACAAGTGGGAAATGAATGGAGCAAAGCGACGAGCACTGGTTTTGCGTGATAAATTCATTGAGGTGGTGCAGAAAGAGAGGGCTACTACAGATTAGACTTTAATAAAAACTTTTAGAACCTTAATAAAAACCTTAATAGGCGTATGAAACTGTTTCATGCGCCTTTTTTTTGTCTATAACTTTGCATTGCAATCAGATAAAAACTCTGATAGCCGTGTAAGGAAAATCCTCACATGTACATTATTAAACAAATAAAATAAAGAAGACGAATGAAAAGTATTAAAAACAGCTACGGCATCAGTGTGAAGATGATGTGCGCTTCATGCGAATATAAGGTGAACGACCGTCTGATGACTACGCGATATTGCAAGAAGAAACGAAGGCAGGTGAAGCCTCGCGATTATTGCCCAAAGTGGGAGATGTCGAAGGGCTTACAGAATGCAGGGAAGCGAGCGTAGGTTGCTACGAAGACGAAGACGAAAACGAAGACGATTATTAAAAACAACAAGGACAACAAGGAACAACATTTTTAATTAACTCTATTATTAATTCTGGGTTGAAGCGAGAGAATCATGAGCATCAGTGATGATGTCGGGGCCCTTTCTCAAACTTCTCTCACTTAACGACTTAGAACTATGGCTAACAGAAAGCAAAACAAAAAGAACGAGAAAGAGATAACGCTGGATGGACTGATGACCATCGGCAGAGTGGAGAACATGATTCATGCAGAGTTTATGTGCTGCGAGGATGTGCGCATAGATGCCGCGGTGACTAACTGCAAGGTGCAGCTGATGAGAGACGGCAATGTGTATATCACGGAACTGCCGAAGAGGGTGAAGAACAAACCGATGTTCAGGGATGACAACTGTTCGCTGTCATTAGGCAGAGACGGCAGATACTACTTCGTGTTCTCTCTGCCTGAGCAGCTGGTGGACGAACTGCCTAAGGAACTGGTGCGCCAGGCGAGCGCCATAGCGCAGAAGGTGATGAAGAATTTGATAATTGAAAATTGACAATTGACAATTTCTAATTAGAATAGTTATGATATACAAGATTTATTACGAGGGTAAGCGCAAGTTTGCCCTCCCCATAAAGAACCGCGAGGAGCTGATGGCTCTGCGTAATGCGGCTGAGAACGTGGCTCATCTGGCTGAGGCTAAGAAGGGTAATCAGGAGGAGAAGAAGAAACTGCTGCAACTGGCGTATAACATTGGTCACGTGAATGGTCCGCTGGCTGGTTGCAAGAGCATAGGCAGCTATTTCTTTCACGATGTGGACTGCTATGACGAGGCGCACTCGGAGCGTATCAAGAAGCTCGTTATGGAGAAGAAGGACGAGATAGGACTGAGGATGCTGGAACGCTCGGCAAGTGGTGGCTGGCACCTGGTGTGTGAGCGACTGAGGGGCACCACGATACTGGAGAATCAGGTGAGGGTGGCAACCATCCTGAAGGTGGAGATGGACACTTCGGCCAAGGACCTGCAGAGGGTGGTGTTCTCTACGAGCGGAAGCGAGGACGACCTGCCCTTTATGGATGACTGCCTGTTCACTGAGCCTATGACGGCTGAGGAGTGTGAGGCTGAGTATGAGCTGTTGCAGGAGCGCCAACGTCGTGGCGAAGAGGATGTGCCTGCTGGTGCCAAGAAGGCGAATAAGCACTATAGGCCGTGGGTGGATAACGGGAACGTTAACGGGAACGGGAACGTTAGCGAGGAAAGTGTTACAGTGTTACAGTGTTACAGTTCAAAAAAGAACACCTCTGATTCCTACAACGGAATACCGTTTAAGGAGATTATAGCTAAGTACTGGGAGATGTATAATGACGGTAAGACGCCTGCCGATGGCGACCGCAACGTGCTGACCTTTGAACTGGCGGTGACCCTGAGGAGCATCTGCGACTACTCGCTGGAGAGAATGCTCAGCGTGATTCCTAACTACTGGATGAGGGCCGATGGCACGTGCTCGGCAGAGGATGAGGCTGAATGGCGCAGAACGCTGGAGAGCGCGCTGAAGGAACCACGTAAGGGTATGCCCTTCAGGGTGAAGCAAGTGTTGAAGGCGCTGAAAATGACTGCTGGTGTGAAGGCATGTGGCGGCACGCTGACTACTCCTCCGCCTATGCCTAAGAAATTGCCTCCGCTGCTGAGACTGCTGACAAAGAATGTTCCATGGTTCTATAAGCCTGCAGTGGCTAATGCGGTGTTCCCTGCACTGGGTGCTCATCTGCACGGAGTGAAGTTCAGATACTGGGACAACGTGGATCACGAGGCTACCTTTATGAATGTGCTGATAGGCAGGCAGTCGATAGGTAAGGGTACTATCAAGAAGCCTATAGAGTACATCATGGAGGACATAAAGCAGCGCGACCAGCCTAACCGAAAGCGTGAGGCAGAATGGAAGCAGAGAAACCCTTCAGGCAAAGCGAAGAAAGATCCCAGACCAGCGGATATATGCGTACAGATGCTGATAGATAACCTGACGGATGCCATATTCAACCAACGCGTGATAGACGCCCACATCAACGGCGAGAAATATCTCTTCACCATAGTGGACGAGATAGAGGCTCTGAAGAAGGTGACATCGAGAGGCACAGTAGCCGAAGTGGGACTGCTGATACGTAAGGCTTACGACAATTCTGACGTAGGACAGGAGCGCTTCGGTTCGGAAAGCGTTTCGGGCATGGCTCCGCTGAGATGGAACTTCAATGCATCAACCACACCGCCTAATGCCAGAAAATTCTTTGCCCAGATGGTGAACGACGGCACGATGAGCCGACTGGATATAGCTACCATCATAAAGGATGATGATGATGATTCTGCTCCTATACTGGGCATCTACGACAATACTTTTGCCGAGGAACTGAAACCCTACATAGAGCGGCTGGACAGAGCAAGCGGACTGATAGAGTGTACGCAGGCCACCAAGCTGTCGCTGAAGATGAAACAGGAGAATAGCGACACGGCTAACCTGTATGAATCTGAGGCATACAGAGTGCTCTCATATCGTGCTAACGTGATAGCATGGCTCAAGGGAATGGTGCTCTACGTGGCTCACGGCTACAAGTGGTCGAAGGAAATAGCCGACTTCGTAAACTGGACAGAGAAGTACAACCTGTGGTGCAAGATGCTATATTTCGGGGAGCAACTGGAAAGAGAATTGCGCGAAGAAGTGGAGATACAACGACAGTCGGGACCGCGAAACCTGCTCGACCTGCTACCCGAGGAATTCAGTAAAGACCAGTACCTGCAGATGAGACAGAGTCAGGGTAAGAGCGGCAACGGCGACGGAACACTGCGAGTGTGGCAGACCAGAGGCTACATCATACACGACGACGTAAGCAACCTCTACTGCAAAACAAGTGAGTATAAGAAAAAGTTTAACAATTAATTAATCAGTAAATATGGATAAGACATTTGACCAGACGCTTGCCTACGTCAATATGAACCCACTGAACATTCGTTTTGACAGGAAGACGAACTGGTTTGGTAGCAAGCTAAAAGATAGGAAAGGTTTCGTGCAGTTCGCTGCATTCAGCTACGGCTACAGGGCAGCAGTAATGATACTACGCTCATACGCTAAGCGAGGTTTGAAGACCGTGCCACAGATAATAGAAACTTGGGCACCACGCTCCGAGAACGACACTGAGGCATACATCAAGACAGTGCTCGAAAACCTGTCGGAGCGTCAGAGTGAGCCCTACACAGTGGACGAGAACACTGAGATAGACCTCAGAAACCGCGAACTGGTTTTGCAGCTCTTGCTCTCCATGACCAAAGTCGAGATGGGAGCCAATGCTGCTCAGGTGCATAGCCTAAGACCGTACGCTGAACTTGGCTATGACCTTGCAGTAACTACAAAAGATTTCTTCAAATAGTTTTATATAGAGTTAATAAATTTTGTACTTCATTGTGAAAATTGTTTTTCGACGTGTGCGCCAGTCCGTGAGGATAGGTGCACTTTTCTTTTGTGACAATTGTGACAATTGTGACAATTGTGACTTTGCCTATTTTTATTCTTTGCAGTGGAAGATATAACAGAAAAGCGGCTACCGTGAGGTAACCGCTTTATTGCTTTATCTGACAGCCTGAGGGCTGGGGCGAGCTTAGAAATAGTAGGCTACGCCGACCTGCCAGGAGTTATACTTGGACTTGAAGGAATGTTCAAAAGTCTTTGTGGTAGCATTCCAAACATTGACTTCGCCTGTCTTGCCGCAGGCTACGTTGTAGTTTGCCTTGACCTCGACTTTGTCGAGCACGCAGAAGCCTACGCCGACGTTGACGGAGAGGTTGCTGGAGCGCCACGTCCATTCGTTGGTGCCGAGGTACTTGCTCTTGGAGAGGTTGAAGCCGAACTGGGGTCCTGCGAAGGCGAAGAGCTCGACGATGCTGACGTTGAAGCCGTAGCGCACATTGATGGGGATGCTGATGGCGCGGGCGGTGACACGCTCTGAGGCTGATTGGTTATGCTCATCGGTGTATGCCACGTCGGAGGTGCGCTGGTCATAGACGGCGGAGGCATCGATGCCGAGGCCCACGATGGGCAGTCCGAACTTGATGGTGGGACCTACGTAGAAGCCTGAGCGGTTGTTGCCGCTGAGGTTCTGCACGCCGTCGCTCATCTTCATATTGACGAGGTTGGCGCCTGCGCGCACGCCGAACTTGAGTTGTGCTTCAGCCGCAAGGCTGAACACGATTGCGAATGCAAAAAATAATATTTTTTTCATATATGTGATACTTTTGTTTCTCGCGAAGTTTTTTTGTTTCTCGCAAAGGCTTGGTTTCTCGCAAAGTCGAGATGATTGGCTCTTTGAGCCTAACGTGTCTCTCGATAAGTCTCTTGCCATAAGCAAGCTTCTGCAAGTGCCTTCTCTCGATACACTACTGACCTGTGGTCAGGTAATCATCTCTACGCAAAGAGCCAAGACGCTTCTTCGAAGCTTACGCAAAGCCATGCGGATGGAGACATTGTGGATGGTGCATTATGGGTTGCAAAGCCATGCGGATGGTGTATTATAGGTTGTTGACAACTCGATGGATGCCGTTGGCTACGTGATTTTCTCCGAAGTTTATCAATAGCCCGAGTTTCAGTCCTGTGAGTCTTAAGTAAGTGAGTAGTTGCGAGTAATTCACTTTTTTAAGTTCATCTACGGACTTGAGCTCTAATATCAGTTTATCGTCAACGATAATGTCGGCTCTGAAACCTTCTCCAAGCTGCACTCCGTCGTATGTTACAGGTATGCTTACTTGACGTTGCGCTTTCAGTCCTTGTTTCTCCAGCTCGTATGCCAAGCATTCTTCGTATGCAGACTCTAACAGGCCTGGTCCGAGTGTCTTGTGTATCTTGACACACAGGTCAACAACGATGGAGGCAAGTTCGTTTTCTGTCATATTCTTTTTGTTTTAGTATTCCTCCATGCGCCAGCCTCTTGGCGTGAGCTTCGAAGAAGCGCCTTGGCTCTTGGCGTAGAGAAGGTTATGGCTTGAAAAGCTAAGTAGCGGACAGAAGTGGGCTTATAGGAACTTGTTCATATAAGAACGCTGCTGGCAGGGACTTGATTCCTCGACAGAGGATAACCTTCTCGGCTTTGCGAGAAACCCGTTCTTGCGCTCCAGTTGGTGCTCAGGCGAGCAGAGCTCGGAACTCGTTAACGTAGCGAAGCGTTTGAACCAGAGCGAAGCTCCTTGAACTAGCGAAGCGCTTGAACTAACTGTGAACTGAATCAGTGCCTCTGGCGGCGCACGCTGACGCGGGCTGAGGAGCCTGTTGCGGCACTGCCTGAGCGAGAGCGTGACTTCTTGCTGACGGTGGCGTCGCCTCCTGCGCGGCGGTTCTTCTTGGCGGCTTTGCGGGCTGCCTTAGGATTCGCCTTGAGTGCCTTGGCGATGGAGTCGAGACTGTCTTTCTTGACGGGGTCGCCCCAGATGTTCTTCTCGAAGGCGAGGAGCTCGGACTCTATCTTCTTCTGCTCCTGGGTCATGGCGGAGTCGGTGTGGCAGTACTGGGCGAGGGTCTGACCGAGCATGTTGTTGGTCTTGTAGATCTTGCCTTTGTACATGCCCTTGACGAAGTAGTCGTCCATGCTCATGGTGGCAGCGTTGTTGAGGTCGCTGGTCATGATGGTCTGCTTGGTGAGGAAGGGCGCTACATCGTCATACTTCACCCAGAAGAGGGGGTATTTGCTGGCGCCGTCGCCGAAGTCGTCTTCACGGCTCATGATAGGGCAGAGGGCGATGACCTTGCGGTGGAAGGTGGCAGAATACTGGTCGTAGTAGGCTGACTCCTTGATGTAGTAGGACTTAACCTCGCGTGAGGGTATGTCGGAGTTGTCGAGCTTGAGACGACCGTCTTTCTTCTCGTAGTAGATATGGTAGTTGTCGAGCAAGGACAGGGGCTTGACCTGTGCGTCGGGCTCGAAGGACTCGTTGCCGTCGAGACGATACTCATATGCCTTGACCTGACCTGAGAGGACGAGCTTGAAGAGGTAGGTGAAGAGGTTCATCTGACTGCCTACGGGCTCTACGGGATAGTACATGCCTGAGTTGGCGCCCTCGAGCAGGTCGAGCTCGCGGTAGATGTCGCGACGCCACACTACGTCTTCCTTCATCTGCTGTGCGATGGGGTAGGATATCTGGGCACGGGTGGTGAGGGCGTTGGCGGCAGCACTCTTCTGCTGTGCCTGCTGCACGCGGCGTGCCTGGGGCTGAGCGTCAGCTCGCTCCATCGGAGCGAAAGTAATAATTAATAAGGAATAAATTATAAGGAACTTTCTCATATACTTTTTACTTTTTACTTTTTACTTATTACTTTATTACTATTTCCATTGCCGACGGCAGGGTGCGGGCTATGCCGTCAGGACCGATGGCGTGGATGCGCGAGATGTAGAAGCGCTTCTGACGGGAGAGCTTGCGGAAGGTCTCCTGCTGACGTGCTGAGAACTGGGAGCCGTTGCTGACAACGGGCACGGCGTTGCCCATATTGTCGAAGAAGACGGCTTCGAAGCCTGTGACACGGAACTCGATGTCGAGCAGTCCGTCGTCGATGGCGGCACGTATGCCTGAAGCGCCAAGGAGCGATGCCTTAGCCAGTCCGCCGCCACGGAAACGGCTGTCGCCAACCTGTATGTAGGCGGTAGGGTCGGGGAGTTTGCGCACGTGGAAGGTGTACTGTCCCATCTGCACTGGCTTGCCTGTGGCGGTGCTGGAGACGGTGATGGTGACATCCTGACCCACGGCGTTAGGACGGGCGATGTAGTGGCCTGGTCCTGTAGGGGTGAAGGAGCCTCCGCTCATGGTTGCCACGACCTTATTGAGCGGCACGCCTGGAATGGAGACGGAGACAGGGTTATTGAAACCTGCATAGAGCACGTTCATGAGGTCGGCTGAGACGGTGGCTGAAGGGTCAACGACGGTGTACTTCTGTGAGAAGTCGCGTCGGAGCACCTCGCCGCTGCCATCGCGCATGGTCATATAGCCTGAGAGGGTGAAGTCGCCTGTGCGCCCTGCGGTGAACTCATAGGTGTTGTTGCGCAGGTTGACCTGACGGCCGCCGATGTATATCTCGGGCTGCTGGGTGGTGTCGATGGCTGCCATGACAATCTTGGCTGAGAAACGGTCGCCACGCACCACGGTCTGGGCGTTGGGGATGACGAAGGCAGAGAGCTTGTTGACGCGGATATCCTTGAGGTCAACATTGCTGACGAGGGCATGGAGCACCTCGCCCTCGGTGTTGCGCACGTCGTTCTGCATCTTGGAGAGGATGGTGACGGCGGCTGCCACG
>Ga0326511_10001458_pt1 | contig 19541 bp, 21 predicted proteins | sample 0_2496_0518_D_FD_203701 | JGI IMG/M metagenome (GOLD analysis project Ga0326511, IMG submission 203701) | Bovine rumen microbial communities from UC Davis, California, United States - 0_2496_0518 | ecosystem: Host-associated > Mammals > Digestive system > Stomach > Rumen | place: USA... | reverse complement strand
GCAAGTACACCACGCGAGCGGGGACCCAACGCGGGCTCATAACCCACGTCGCAGCATTGAAAAGCGAATACGGAATTCCACATATTGCGGGGTGGAGCAGTCTGGTAGCTCGTCGGGCTCATAACCCGAAGGTCGTCAGTTCGAATCTGGCCCCCGCGACCAAAATTACAGCCCTGACCTGCGAAAACGGTCAGGGCTTTTTCGTTGCGGGGGAATTTTTCGACCCGAAAAGTTTACCCCGCGGCCTGTTTTCAGGCTCTCGAAAAGGGGCCTGGAGGTTGCTGAAATCGCGGCTTCCAGGCCCCTTTAATCTATTCTGGAGATAATCGCGCGGGGGAATTCGGGGGGAATTTTCTCGCTACTTCACGAGAATTACAACATTTCACGATAAATGCGGGGGAATTCGAATTCCAACCCGCGTCGCTGCGAAACAGCGGCGGGTGTCCGAAAAATCGGCCCATTCCCCCCTGCCTGATCTTAGACAAGAGGCAACCCCGAGGCGTTCGGGGCGGACCCGCTCATCCGCCCCTAGACGCCATCGGGGGTGTGGATTCCATGGTTAATGAACATAGAGAACCCTAGCGGACTATCCGCGTTTTCCGCGTCTTGCCGCGATTCGCCGCAGCACGTAAAACCCCTTGCCATTGAAGCGATGCATCCGCATTCGATTAAACGTCGCCAGCAAAACGCAATGACAGGAGGTATGTCGATGCAATCTCAAACCGTTGCGCCCCAGGGCGCGAACCAGATCCCGAATCCCTATTTTGCCTACGGAGCGCCCTTCGGGTTCGCACCCCTCACCGACGACGCCGGAGTCTACCTCATAACCCGGAGGGCGCCACGTTCGTCTTCGCCAAGGTCCGGGATGTCGATACGGGCGCGGTGCGGGAGCTCAAGCTCGGCCTCCTCGAGCGGCTTCTGGAGTGGTCGCCGGAGGATGCCCCTCGTTCATGATGCAGCCCCGCTCGAATCGCTCTCGAATGTGAGCAGCATATCGTCCATGATTTGCATTAGCTCAAAGGAGGCGATTTCCGGATGGAATTGGATGACCCCCATAATGCCATTCACGATGAACGTGGCGCGGACCTTCAAGTCATCCCTGTTGCTGGGGATTTGATAAGCGTTCTTCACAGCGGTGTATAAGCTCAACGTCAGCTCTTTCAAGAACGGGGCCACAAGGTCGTTGTTGCGCAGGATTTTGGCCCTGCCTTCGCGCTTCGCGTCGCCTGTTGCCATAATGAAGTGCCTGATGAACAAACGGGGGTTATCTTCGATCAAGTAGCTGTAGCCGACGTCTTCCAGAAGCTCGTCGGCTAAATTGCGGGCGTAGGCATGCGCCAAGGCATAGATGTCCGAGTAGTGCAGGTAGAAGGTCGATTTGTTGATCCGGGCCCGTTTCGCCAGTGCCGTGACGGATATCTGGCCAACGGCCTTGCTTTCCACTTCACGAGCAAAGGCCTCCATCAGGGCCTCTTCGGTTTTCTGCCAGCGAAGGTCGTCTTTTGCCTTGCGCTCGTCCACGATTCTCCTTTGCATTTTTCAATAGACAATATAAGCCAATCGTCTAATAAACAACTAACACCGATTAATCGATGTTTGTCTAATTTATAGCACGCTGCAAAACTTGGAGCAACGAAGGTTTGCCTATGGAATTCAGGGGGGGGAATGGCCATGGAAGACCCTGCAGCTACCACTCCAATGGCAACAGAAGAAACGCAGAAGCCGAAAGACAGCAACCACATCGGCTGGTTCATCCTCGGGTTATAAGCGACCAGGCTCATACGACAACCAGGGCATGAGCGGGGTACTTTCCAGTGCCCCGAAAGGCAGAGCACCGACGGGTAAGAAAGGAGAGAGGAATGGAGTTTTCGCGAGACGTTGATTACAAGCCGTGGAAGGTGCCTGGCAAATGGCAGGAGGGTGACCTCACGGTGACCCGCGGCCATGCTTGGACGGCACCCGGCTGCCACGACGGCTGCGGCGTTCTGTGCTACACCGACAAGGAGGGCAACCTGGTCAAGGTCGAGGGCGACCCCGAGAACCCTTACAACCAGGGCCGCCTGTGCGTGCGCTGCCTGGCCATGCCGGAGGTCATCAAGAACCCGAGCAGGCTTCTGTATCCCATGAAGCGCGCAAGGGAGTTCCGAGGCCAGAACGATAAATGGGAGCGTATCAGCTGGGATGAGGCGTATGACCTGGTGGAGGAGAACTTCAACCGCATTAAGGCCGAGTACGGCGCCGAGTCCGTCATCTTCTGCTGGGGCACCGGCCGCGACATCGCCATGGTGCACCGCCTGTGCTTCGGCTTCGGCAGCCCTAACCTCATGAACTACGGCTTTTCCGGGATCGCTTGCTTCATTCCGCGCATGGTGTCCACGCAGATGCTGCAGGGCTATTTGTACACAGTTGACTGCTCGCAGCATTTCCCGAACCGCTACAACGCAGAAGGTTACCAGGTGCCGGAGGTCCTCCTGGTTTGGGGCAACAACCCGCTGGCCTCCAACGCTGATGGCTTCTTCGGGCACTGGGTCATCGACTGCATGAAGCGCGGGACGAAAATCATCTCCATCGACCCGCGCGTGAATTACCTAGCAAGCCGTGCGGAGCTGCACCTGCGCGTGCGTCCTGGCACCGATGGCGCCATCGCCATGGCCATGCTCAACGTCATCATTGCCGAGGACCTCTACGACCACGACTTCGTGGAGAAGTGGACCTTCGGCTTCGATGCTCTGGTGGAGCGCGTGAAAGAGTGCACGCCCGCGTGGGCCGCTGAGATCAGCTGGGTCCCCGAAGAGAAGATAGTCGCAGCGGCCCGCATGTTCGCCAACGCCGAGCGTGGCGCTGTGCAGTGGGGTCTGGCGGTCGACCAGACCAAGTACTCGTTTGGCACGGCGCATGCCATCAATGCCATCATCGCCATCACCGGCAACGTGGATAAGCCAGGCACGATGACGCCCATCACCTCGCCGTACGGCCTGGACAAGCGCGGCAGCGAGGACTTCGGCATGATTCCGGCGGAAAAGCAGCCCAGCCGCATCGGCTGGAACGAGTATCCGTTGATCAAAGCCGGTATTCCGATGGCCCATCCAGACGTTGCCGACAAGCAGTTCGAGACCGGATATCCTTACCCGATCAAGGCCGCATGGCTCCAGACCACCAACACCATCGCTTGCATGGGCACCCAGCCGCAGCGCCAGCACGAGCAACTCAAGGGCCTCGATTTCGTAGCCGCCCTGGACGTCTTCATGACGCCGACTATCCAGGCCTGCGCGGATGTCGTGATGCCGGCGACCATGTGGCCCGAGAACGACAGCCTGTGGGTCATCCAAAACTATCAGGTTGCAGCCATCCAGAAGGCTGTTGAACCGCAGGGAGAATGCAGGCCCGACATCGAGGTCGACCTCGAGCTTGGCAGACGCTTCAACCCCGAAGGCTTCCCGTGGAAGAACGCGGAGGACCGCCTGAGCTGGTACTTGATGCAGGGGACGGGCATGACCTTCCCAGAGCTCTGCGAATCGGGCGGATCCCTGTTCGACATGTCGCTCACCGAGTACAACCGCCACGAGAAGGGCCTGCTGCGCGCAGACGGACAACCCGGCTTCAACACGCCGACCGGGCGCATCGAGCTCTACTCGACGGGCTTCGAGGCTGTCGGCATCGAGGCGCTTCCGTACTACAAGGAGCCGCCGGAGAGCCCCATTTCGACTCCCGAGCTCTACGAGAAATACCCGCTGGTGTTCACGTCGGGTGCGCGCCATATCGAGATGTTCCATTCTGAGCACCGTCAGGTGGAACGCCTGCGCGCCATGCATCCGTACCCCGAGCTCAAGATCAACCCGAAGGACGCCGAGAAATACGGCATCGCCGACGGTCAGTGGGTCTGGATCGAGAACCAGCGCGGCCGCGCCCGCCAGAAGGCGAAGGTCACGCCGGAATACCCCGAAGGCATCGTGAACGCCGACCACGGTTGGTGGTACCCCGAGGACGACCCGAGCGAGCCGAGCCTGTTCGGCGTGTGGAAGTCCAACGTCAACGTGATGATCCCGTTCGACTGCGGAGAGAGCGGCTTCGGCAGCGCCTACAAATCGATGCTGTGCAAGGTGTACCCGTGCTCCGACGACGAGGAGCCCTTCGCGCGGCCTTGGGCGCCCGCGGCGAACAGCGGCCGAGCGGATTAAGGAAGGAGAGGTAGAGATGGCAAAATACGGGCTTCTCATCGATTACTACTATTGCACTGGCTGCAAGAGCTGCGAAGTTGCTTGCGGCATTGAGCACGGCATCCCGGTCGGTCAATTCGGCATCAAGGTTCACCAGAACGGGCCATGGGAGTACGCTCCAGACAAGTGGCAGCTTTCCTATGTCCCCACTCCCACCGACCTGTGCGACTTGTGCGCCGAGCGGGTGGCCCAGGGCAAGCAGCCTAGCTGCGTGCACAATTGCATGGCCGACTGCATGCGCTACGGCACAGCCGAAGAGCTGTTGGCCTACATGGGCGATGCCACGCGCCAGGTGATTTTCTTCCCGGAGGCGCAAGCCGGCGTCGGCAGCAGTGCACTTGAAACATATGGCCAGGCGTTCACTGCGACGATTGAAGGCAAGGCCGATGCTCCCGCCGCAGAAGATGCGACAGGGGGGCTTTCGCTGCAAACGACCATTGGCGAGGTCATGGACGATGCTGCCGTGGCTGCCGTTTTCGAGGAATGCTTCCCCGGCGTGCTGGCCGACCCGAACATGGCCAACGGCAAGATGCTGACGTTCGACACGTTCGTGCAGTTTCCGCAGGCCGCAGAGAAGGGCATCACCTCGGAGGCGCTCGAGGCGTTCTTCGCGAAGGTGAACGCGGCGGACCTCGACGCATCAGGCGCCGTTGCGGGGGAAGAAGCCGACGAAGGCGATGCCGAACCGGTTGCTGCAGGGCTTGGCCTGAATCTTTCCATGAGCACGAAAATCGGCGAGATCATGAGCAACGAGGCCGCTGCCGCCCTCTTCGAGAAGCATTTCCCCGGCGTGCTGGCCGATCCGAACATGAAAAACGGAGCGATGCTGAAGCTGGGGACGTTCGTCAAGTTCCCGCAAGCTAAGGAGAAGGGCATCACCAAGGACAAGCTCGAAGCGTTCTTCGCCGAAGCGAACGCATAGGTTCGCGGCTGAGGCGAAATCCGATTCGCACGTGGGGGGACGGCTTGCAAAGGCCGTTCCCCCACGTACATGTAACACCTTAATTGAAATCCAAAACGCAACGCTCGTTGCGTTAGCCCCTGCAGCCTCCATGCGATAAAGTCCTCCTCCCCGGGCGCGGGAAGGAGGTGAACCATGTCACACAAGCATCTGGACATCCACGCCCGCGCGCGCATCCAGCGCGGGGTCGAGAAGGGCGAGAGCTTCGCCGCTATCGCCAGGGACCTCGGCGTCGCCACGTCGACCGTGAGCAGGGAGGTGAGGACGAACAGGACCTGGCACGTGCCCAAGGGCAAGCGGTGGAACCTCTGCGCGCACAGGGCCGACTGCGACAGGGCCGGCGTCTGCGGGGGCTGCGGGCTGGCGCGCTGCCGCTCGTGCGCCAAGGTCAGGTGCTGGGAGGTCTGCGGCGAGTTCGAGGAGCGCAGGTGCGACCTGCTCTCGAGGGCTCCCTTCGTGTGCGGGGGCTGCCACAGGGCCTTCAACTGCGGCTTCAGGCAGGCCCTCTACTCCGCCGCCGACGCGCAGCTGTCCTACCAGGCCCGCCTCGCCGCGTCGAGGGAGGGCGTCAGGCTCAGGCCCGAGGAGCTCGAGTCGCTCGTGCACACCGTGAGGCGCTACCTGAGGCGCGGGTGGAGCCTGGAGGCGATATGGGCCGTGATGGGCGACCTGATGCCGGTGAGCGAGCGCACGATGTACTCCTACATCGAGGCCGGCCTGATGGGCCTGGCCAACATCGACCTGCCCAAGAAGGTGCGCTACAAGCCGCGCGGGCGCGTGCGCGAGTGCCGCGTGCCGGACGGCGCCGACCGCAGCTTCGACATGTTCTCGGAGCTGCCGGCCAAGACGCGCGCGCGGGCCGTGCAGATGGACACGGTCATCGGCAGGGCGCGCGACTTCAAGTGCATCCTGACCCTGCACGTGCCGTCCTGCGAGCTGCAGCTGATGGTCCTGCTCGACGAGCACAGCTGCTCGGCGGTGGTCGGGGCGCTCGACTGGATCGAGTCGGTCGTCGGCGCCGCCGAGTTCGCCAGACTGTTCGGCGTCATCCTCACCGACCGCGGCGTCGAGTTCTGCGACCACGAGGCCATCGAGCGCAGCTCGCTCACGAAGGGCAGGCGCTGCCGCCTGTTCTACTGCGACCCGATGCGCGCCGACCAGAAGGGCAGCTGCGAGCGCAACCACGGCCTGATCAGGAGGGTGCTGCCCAAGGGGACGTCCTTCGAGGGGCTCACGCCCTGGGACGTCGCGACGGTGTGCAGCCACGTGAACAGCTACCCGAGGAGGAGCCTGGGCGGCAGGAGCCCGCTGGCGGCGGCCGCCAGGCTCGTCCCGAAGCGCCTGCTCGACGAGCTGGGCATAGTCCACATGCGCCCGGACGAGGTGGTGCTCAGGCCGGAGCTGCTCGGAGGGGCAGGCCGTTAGAAGTCTACACGTAAGGAACGTCAAGCGTCCCGGCGCCCGGGGCGACAACAGGGAGCCGTTGCGTTGACCCCTGCGGAAATCGGCGGGGGCCGCGCGCGAGCATGCGCGCGGACGGCCCCCGCGCGCCCCGAGGGGGACGTGCCGGGCCCCGCCCCGCGCGAAAACGCAACGCCCCGACGGCGCGGGGCGAGTTCGATTCGCAAAGATAACGGCAACCCTTGCATTTACCTCTGCAGCGTTGCGTTTAGTTTTTCATTGAAGCGTTTGCAAATTGACGAAATTAGCTCTTATTCGAGTTTGCAAATTGACAAATCGTGTTTCATAATAAGCTTGCAAATTGACATCGCACAGATGAGAGGCGCAAGCGATGCTAAAGCGAAAAGCATGGAGCCAATTTGAGAGCTGGCGGAACGGCAAGACGCACCAGGCACTTCTCGTTACCGGGGCTCGCCAGATCGGCAAGACGTTCCTCGTCCGGGAGTTCGCGCGAGCAAACTGGGAGCACCTGTTCGAGCTGAACCTTCTGGAGAACGGCGCGGCGCGGGAAGCCGTGTCGACGGCCGCCAACGCTCGCGAGCTCTTCATGCGCCTGACCGCGTACGCCGACGTCCCCCTCGTGCCGGGCAAGACGCTCATATTCATCGACGAAGTACAGGAGGCGGCTGACGCGCTCACGCTCGTCAAGTTCCTCATGGAGCGCGGCGATTTCGAGTACGTGCTGTCGGGGTCGATGCTCGGCGTGGAGCTGAAGAACATCCGGTCGGCGCCCGTGGGCTTCATGAGCACGGTCACGATGTACCCCCTCGACTTCGAGGAGTACTGCTGGGCCAACGGCCTCGCACCCGAAATCGTTAATGAGGCACGTAGGTGCTTCGCCGAGCGCGTGAAGGTCGACGAATTCGTGCACGCGCGGCTCTTGGAGCTGTTCCACCGATACCTCATATCGGGCGGGATGCCGGAGCCTGTCAACGCCTTCTTCCGCACGGACAGCGTGCCCGAAACCCGCCTTCAGCAGGAGGCCATCGTCGGGCAGTACCGCCTCGACATCTCGAAATACGCCCGCAGTCGCGCCCGGGTCGTGCGCCGCATCTTCGACCTCATGCCCGAGGAGATCAGCCGCCAGGACAAGCGCTTCAAGGCCGGCAGCATCGCGGGCGACTCGCACGTCGACCGCTACGAGAACGACTTCATGTGGCTCGCCGACGCGAACGTCTCCATCCCCGTCTACAACGTGAGCGAGCCTCGCTACCCCCTGTCGATGTCGCAGGAGTCGACAAAGTTCAAGCTCTTCTCGAACGACGTCGGCATCCTCACGTACCAGTGCGGCATGGACGTCGTGCGCGACATCGTGAACCGGCGCCCCGACATCAACTTCGGGGCCATATACGAGAACGCGGTCGCGCAGGAGCTGCTCGCGCACGGACACGCGCCCTTCTACTTCAAGAACCGCGGGGTGGGCGAGCTCGACTTCGTCGTCCAGGGTCCCCGGCAGCGCGTGGTCCCCGTCGAGGTGAAGTCCGGCAAGTCGTACAAGCGGCATAGCGCGCTCACGAAATCCCTGAGCGTCGAGAACTGGGGCATCGAACAGGCGATCGTGCTCTACGACGGCAACGTCGAGGAAGACGGGAAGGTCCTCTATCTCCCGGTATACATGGCCATGTTCATCTAGCGTATTGCATTCTGGTTTAGGGAGGGGAAGCCGAATGAACGATACCCATCTGACGTCGTTTATCGCAGTTGCCGACAGCGGTAGCATTTCGAAAGCGGCAAAGCGTCTCTACATCACGCCGCAAGCGCTCTCGCAACAGATTGACTTACTCGAGCGAGAATACAATGCGAAGCTGTTTACGCGCAGCACCAAAGGTGCCGCCCTGACAAAAGCAGGTGAAGTCTTCTACAAGTTCGCTAATCAGGTTTTGCTCGAAAACGATGCCGTACGCAAGTTGCTTGCCGAATTGAACGACGAGCGCGAGCGCATTGTGCGCATTGGCCAGGTGGCGGGCCCTCCGTCAAATATGGCGATGTCGGCTTTGTACGGCTTCTTCAAGCAGAATCCGGCGTACCGTCATGAGGTTGTTGACCTGCACGTAATGGATCGCCTTACGGCTGTCGAGAACAACATAGTAGACGTCGTGGAATTCGCCGACACGCCGGCGATTGCCGAGAAGGGTCTTCTGTTTGCGAAGCTCGCAGATGCCCGGTTGATGCTCATGACCTCCATTAACCATGAATTGATGAAGAAGAAGAGCGTTGCGTTCAGCGATTTAGCCAATCGTCGCATCACGGTCTTCGACTGGAATTACTACCGAACCGCGATAGAGGCGCATCCGGAGCTCGAATTCGTGCAGTATGAGCACAACGCCCCGGGGTTCACGGACGAATTCTATTTGGAGATCCTGCACGGCTGCGAAGCGGGTGAGGTCTTTCTGGTCGTAAAGGGCGGCGAATTCTATAGCAGCTCGGCGAACCTGTTCAATATCGGCCTGACGCTTCTCCAACCGCAGGATACGCTCTCGTTGGGATTGGTCTATCGGCCCGATGCCGTCCTCGCAGCCCGTGAATTCGTCGACTACACCGTGGGGGCGCTTCGGAAATAACGCGGTTCTGTCGCTCCAGACGAAGCGCCTTGTATTCAAAATAATACGCAAAAGAGAATAATAAAGGGCAGCCTTGTAGCGGACTCAAACGACACGCGCATTCCTCAGCGCCCTTACCCATCGTATCGTCTCCATTGGAAGAAAGTCCGTTCTGGGGAGGTCACTCATGAAGGCGCGGCTCTACATTGGGGCATTCGTCGGCTCGGCATTCGCCGGGGCCGTCATCTCGTTCCTATTGAACTATTTCCTCGTGCCGGTTCCCGCCGATGCGTTGTCGAGCGCCATCAACAATGCCGGATCGGGTTTCGGCTCGGGCGCGATTGGCGGGTTGATGTCCACGTTCATGGCTGTTCGCGCTTTTGAGAAGCGCAGCAAGGATAAGCAGGAGTCCGAAAAGGAGAGGAGCTAGCATGGCGTTTTCTACGAAATCGAAGCTCGGTGAGGTCCTTGACCATCCCGAGGGCGCAAAGATCATGGAGGAGTATATCCCCGGTTGCTCGACCGACCCCGACCCCATGATCAAGGTGGCTCGCGGTATGACGCTGCTGAACATCTCGCAGCTCGCGTCCGACAAGCTTCCGGCCAGCGTTCTTGACGAACTGAACGAGAAGCTGCAGGCAATCGCCGATTAAACAATCGCAGTGTGCCGGGCGCAGGCCCGGTGGGCGTGCGCGGGCACGGAGCCCGCGCGACGAGCATCATTCGGCTTTCCGCGCCAAGGGAAAAGCGGGAGCGGTGGTAGCTTGCTGCCGAATAAACCATGAGAGGGGGAAGCATGGCGTTTTCACGCGATGTCAACTACAAAGAGGGCACGTTGCCCGGCCAATGGCGGGAGGGGGAGCTGACCGTTACCCGCGGTACGGCGTGGACTGCTCCCGGCTGCCACGACGGATGCGGCGTGCTGATGTACACGAACGAGGACGGCGAGCTCGTGAAGGTCGAAGGCGACCTGGAGAACCCGTTCAACCAGGGCCGCCTGTGCGTGCGCTGTCTGGACCTGCCCGAGGTTCTGAAGAATCCCAACCGCCTGCTGCATCCCATGAAGCGCGCCCGCGAATTCCGCGGCCAGCAGGACAAATGGGAGCGCATCAGCTGGGATGAGGCGTACGAGCTCATCACCGAAGAGTTCAACAAAATAAAGGAAGAATACGGTGCCGAATCGGTCGTCTTCGCACGAGGCACGGGCCGCGACATCCAGCCCATCGTTCGGCTGGCCACATCCTACGGCAGCCCGAACCACACGTGCTTCGCGTTCTCGGGAGACGCCTGCTACGTGCCGCGCGTATGCGCGACCATGCTCGTCACCGGCTGCTACATCGTGAACGTCGATTGCTCGCAGTGGTTCCGCGACCGTTACAACCATGAGGGGTGGAAGGCGCCCGACACGCTGGCGGTATGGGGCAACAACCCGCTGAACTCCAATGCCGACGGATTCTACGGCCATTGGGTCATCGACTGCATGAAGCGCGGCACCGAGCTCATCGTCGTCGACCCCCGGGTCACGTTCCTCGCCACGCGAGCCAAGTACCACCTGGCGATCCGTCCCGGAACCGACGGCGCGCTGGCGCTCGCATGGATGAACGTCATCATCAACGAGGACCTCTACGACCACGAGTTCGTCGAGGGCTATTGCTCGGGCTTCGAGGCGCTGGCCGAGCGCGTGCAGGAGATGCCGCCTTCACGAGCGGCCGAAATCTGCTGGCTGAACGAGCAGGACATCGTGGAGTCGGCTCGGCTGTTCGCCAAGAGCGACGCGGCTGCCATCCTGTGGGGTCTGGCGGTCGATCAGACGAAGCACAGCTTCACCACGGCGCACGGCCTGCTCGACATCATGGCCATCACGGGCAACGTCGACAAGCCGGGCGGCATGGTCACGTACAAGAACCCCTACGACATCGACCAGATGACGATGAGGGATTACGATTACCTGTCTCCCGAGCAGGCCGTGAAGCGCATCGGGATCAACGCGTATCCCATCATGAGCTTCGGCATCCCGCTGTCGCATCCCGACGAAACCGTGTTCCAGATGGAGACGGGCGACCCGTACCCCATCAAGGGCATGTGGATCCAGACGACGAACTCCATCGCCTGCATGGCGTCGGAACCGCACCGCATCTACGACATCATGTCCAAGCTTGACTTCGTTGCGGCAGCGGATCCCTTCATGACGCCGACGATCGCCGCGTTCGCAGACGTGGTGCTGCCCGTCGCCATGTACCCGGAGGAGGACGGCCTGTACTCCGAGTCGAACTACTCGCTCAACGCCATCGCAAAGGCCGCCAAGCCAGCCGGCGAGTGCAAGTCGGACTACGAGATATGCTTGGAGCTCGGCAAGCACCTGAACCCGGACGCATGGCCCTGGGAGTCGGTCGAGGACTTCCTGACCTACCAGATCGAGGGCACGACCGGCCTCACCTTCCCCGAGCTGAAAGCGCAGGGCGGCATGCTCTACACTGACTACGAGTATTACAAGTACAAGACCGGCAAACTGCGCGGCGACGGCGAACCCGGCTTCAACACGCCCTCCGGCAAGTTCGAGCTGCAGAGCATCTTCTTCGGGGCATGGGGCTACGACGATCTTCCCACGTACAAGGAGGTTCCCGAGAGCCCGATTTCCACGCCTGAGCTTTTTGCGGAGTATCCGCTCGTGTTCACCAGCGGTGCACGCCATATCGAGTCGTTCCATTCCGAGCACCGCCAGATACCGCGGCTGCGCAACATGCACCCGTGGCCCGAGCTGCTCATCCATCCGGACGACGCCGAGAAGTACGGCATCGTCGACGGCCAATGGGTGTGGATTGAGAACCAGCGCGGACGCGGTCGGCAGAAGGCCAAGATCACTCCCACGATGAAGCGCGGCGTGGTGAACGCCGACCACGGCTGGTGGTATCCCGAGGAGGACGGCAGCGAGCCCAACTTGTTCGGCGTGTGGAAATCCAACATCAACACGCTCATCAAGTTCGACTGCGGCGAGTCCGGCATGGGCGCCAGCTACAAGTCGATGCTGTGCAAGGTTTACCCGGTCAAAGAGGAGGAGATGTAGATGGAGCGCAAGGGCCTGCTCATCGATTACTACTACTGCACCGGATGCCGCAGCTGCGAGGTCGCCTGCGCCATGGAGCTGGGGATACCGGTCGGCCAATACGGAATCAAGGTGCAGGAGGTCGGCCCGTGGGAGTACGGGGAGCGCGGCGGCGACCAGAAGGACTGGCAGCTGAGCTACGTCCCCGTGCCGACCGATCAATGCGACCTGTGCGAAGAGCGCGTGGCGGCGGGAAAGCAGCCGAGCTGCGTGCACAACTGCCAGGCGGACGCCATGCGCTACGGCACGCTCGAGGAGCTGGCCGAATACATGGGGGACAGCTCCCACCAGGTCATGTTCTTCCCGAAATAGGGCATGCGAAAAAACTGGGGCTGCGGCCTTGCCGTGGCCCCTGCCCTCTTGCTCCGAGGTGCGCTATGTGCGTTTTCTGCAACCCGTATTGCGATATTTGTCGGCCGAAGTTCGCCCAATGCGGCAGCTGCGGCGGCAATGTTGCGTTTTCGGAAGGAACGTGCCCGCGCTGCGGCGAACCCATTTCACAGGAGGATATCGACCGCGGTATGGAGGCATGGAAGCAGCGCAAAGCACTCCGCGACGCAGAGCAGCGCGAGCGTGCGGCTCGCGCCATGGGAAAGACCGCCGATAAAACGAGATGACGAGAAAGAGGTCCGATTAATGGCTTTGACGATGGATTCAACCTTGGGCGACCTTATGACAGACGAGGCGGCCTTGAAGATGTTCGGTGAACGCTACCCCGGCGCATTGGACGACCCGAACTTGAAGAATAGCACGGCCCTGAAGCTGAGCCTGTTCTGCATCATGCCCTTGGCCACGACGAAAGGTGTCACCAAGCAGAACATGGAAGAGCTGCTTGCCGACTTGGGAAAGTGAGGGTTTGAAATGACAGGGACGGCGAAAGCGGGACCCATGAGATCGCGCGGCCCCATGGGGCCGAATTTCGATGGGGAAAAGGTTGTCTATACCGAGCATTGGTCGCACATACGCTTCGGCGGCAGCGTGATGACCGACGCGCTCGTGAAGCATGTGCTGGGACTTGCGAGCTTCGGCATGTCCGATGTGGGCGAGGTCTTCGAAACAATGTGCCATGTGGACCCAAACAGTCGCGACAGTTGGATAGTTGCTTGGAGCGGCATGGCGAAACGCTTGCAAGACAGGGCGGAAGCCGCGGCAGTGGCAGGGCACAGGGTCTCGGCATCATCTGCGTATTTGCGTGCCGCGACGTATTGGCGCGTGAGCTTGATGGATTTCGACGGCATCGACGATCCGCGCATGAGATCGCATATCGTGGCGAGCTCGGAATGCTACGAGAAGTATCTCGAGCTCGGAGACTACCCCGGCGAATATGTTGAGATTCCCTACGAAGACACGTATCTACCCGCTCACGTATACCGCTCGCCCATGGCGGATGCAGATGCCCCGCTGCTCATCTGCACGCCAGGACGCGATACCTTTGCCGAAGATACGCGCTGGATCTACGACGGGGCGCTGAAGCGCGGGTACCACGCGCTGACCTATGACGGCCCCGGGCAGGGTTCTGTTCTTCGCGTCCAGGGGCTGCCTTTCCGACCCGACTGGGAAAACGTACTAGGCCCGGTCATTGATTTCGCCTTGGCAAATATCCACGGAGTTGACCCCACGCGCATCGCCTGCGCTGGCGTGAGCTTCGGCGGATTCCTCGTGCCCCGCGCCTTGACGCATGAAAAACGCGTGAAAGCGGCTGTCCTCTCGCCTGGGACCTTAGAGTGGTGCCAACCGTTCTCGATGGTTATGGCGATGATCGCCTCGATGAACGAGGATGAGCGTCCGCCGTTCATGAACACGATGATCAGGGATTACGCTTGGAAGCAAGGCGTGGCGCAGGAAGACGTCTCGACAGAGCTCCTGAAATACGACATCACAGATACTGCGAATCGAATCGAATGCGATATGCTGGTGCTCGACGGCACGTCCGAGGTCAATCCTGGAAAATCGCAACAGCTGTTCGATGCGCTTGCCTGCTCGAAGACATACCATCTGTTCGACGAGGATAGCACGGCGCAATGCCATGCTCAGATGGGCGGCTATGCCACCGCATCCGAGTTCATTTTGGACTGGCTCGACGAGCATGTGTAGGATACTATTCGCTATCCCGCACGTTGAGGAAAGAAGGTAGGCCATGCCCATTACCGAGGCGATGAGAGCGCGCCATATGGTGCGCAAGTACACGGACAAGCCGTTACCCGCGGACATCGTCGAGAAGCTCCAGGAACGCATCGACGGGCTTAACGCGGAGCATGATGTGAAGATCGCGCTTGCGCTCCAGAACACGGATGGCTTCTCGCCGGCCATCAAGCTCGTTCTTGCGAAAGGCGTGCGCAACTTCTTCGTGATGGCAGGCCCCGATGACGTCACGGTCGACGAGCGTCTGGGCTATTGCGGGGCCGAGTTGATGCTGCTCGCCCAGGAGCTTGGCCTGAACACCTGGTGGGTCGGCGGCACGTTCAGCCGCAAGGGCGCCTCGGCCGTGGTCGATGCCAGCGCCAAGGTGGTCGGCATCGTGGCGGTGGGCTACGGCGCCACCCAGGGCGTGCCTCACAAGACGAAAGCGCCTTCGGACGTGGCGGCATATAAGGTCGCGGCGGGTGATGCGGTCGCAGCCGAATCCGAATGGCCCGCCTGGTTTTCCGAGGGCGTGGAGGCGGCGCTGCTCGCGCCGACGGCTCTCGCCAAGCAGTCCTTCGAAATCACATGCGAAGGAAACGCTGTCAGAATCACGTGCGATAACGGCATCTTCACCGGCGTGGATTTGGGGCTGGTGAGATATCACTTCGAGCAGGGCGCCGGCAGGGAGAACTTCACTTGGGTGTAGGCTTGCCCGTTTGCGGCGGTTTCGCACAAACGCTGCAAGGGAATCGGAAACGCCGATTTCGAGCAATCGGGGTGAAATCGGGGGGAAAGCTTGAGAATACGTCCAGAGAGAGCCGATAAAACAAAATAGCAAAATCGGGGTTTATCTGGGGTTATAGTTTGACAGACTGGAGCCGCGAGACGTCCCGATAGTGGAGACGCCAGCTCATAACCCGAAGGTCGTCGGTTCGAATCCGGCCCCCGCGACCAAAATCAAGTCCCTGACCTGCGAAAACGGTCAGGGTTTTTTTATTGCGGGGGAATTTTCCGGCCGAAAAAGTTTACCCCTGAGACCCTTTCCGACCCGAAAACGAGCCTTCCGTCAAGGACGAAAAAGCCGACCGAAGTCCTCATATTATCTATCTCGAGGATAGACTCGCGGGGGAATTCGGGGGGAATTTTCTCGCTACTCCGCGGGAATCACGCCGTTTCGCGGGACACGCGGGGGAATTCGGATCCCAACCCGCGTCGCTGCAGCGGCGCCAATCCGAGAATCAAATCAGACGTATTCCCCCCCTGGGAAATCCCCTTCCGGATCCAACCTCGACGCGCCAGGGGGCGGACCCGCCCATCCGCCCCGGCGCGCCGTCGGGTATGTGGGTTCCGTGGTTAATGGACGTAGGGAACTCTAGCGGACTATCCGCGTTTTCCGCCTCTTGCCGCTATTCGCCGCAGCATGTAAAACCCCTTGCCATTGAAGCGACGTATCCGCACTCGAGTTTTGCGGTCAGGTCGAACCGATGCGACAGGAGGTATATCGATGCAAGCACATGCGGCCGCGCCCCAGGGCGCCGGCCAGATCCCCAATCCCTATATGGTCTACGGAGCGCCCTCCGGGTTCGCTCCCCTCACGGACGAAGCCGGCGTCTACCTGCCCACGGGCCCCGGCGACGCCCAGCGCATGGAGCTCCTGAACATGCCGGGCGACGGCTCGGACGTGTGGCTCGACGTGCGCGCGGTGCAGCTCTACCTGCAGATCTCGCTCACATCCATCTACAAGCTCATCCATCAGGGCGAGATGCCGGCGGCGAAGCTGGGCACCAAGACGATCCGCGTGAACCGCAAGGCGCTCGAGGAGTACCTGCAGTGCGCGCAGCAGTCGGTCGCCGACTTCACCGATGGAGGCGACGAGCGGTGAGACAGATTGTCCCAGCTGACCCTCATGAGGTACACCCGGAAACGGCCGAACGTATAGCATCTTACCTGCTCGGCGATACTGTGCCCGGCGCTCGTGTCGCTGCCTGCTCGGCCCTTGCAACGCTCCAGAAACGAGGTAGCAATGGCAGCAGATAATCACAGCATAGAACACGAGAGCGGAACGCTGGTCCTCCTGAAGGACTTCTACAACGTCAGGGAGGTCGCGGCGCTTCTGCACTGGAGCAGGGGTCGCGTCTACACGATGGCCGAAAGGAAGGTGGACCCATTACCGATCAGGCGCTTCGAGGGCAGGAAGAGGAACTATCTCATCCAGCGCGACGAGCTCATCGACTGGTACGACAGGAACTTCCTCTACCTGCAAGAGGGCGGCCAAGAATAGACGACGACTGAAAGAGGAGCATGATGACAAGCGGCGGCTCGCGCGACGAGTTCGTCGTGGTGCATCGGTTCATGATTGAAGAACTCGGCCTCAGAGGCGCAGCTCTCCTCGTCTACGCGAGGATCTACGGATTCTGCAGGGCGGGCAACCGGGACTTCTACGAGAGCAAGCCCAAGACCGCCGAGTTCCTAGGCCTATCCGAGAGAACAGTATTCCATTCGATCAGGGAGCTCACCGCCAAGGGCCTGATCTACGAAGTAGGAAGCCACGAGCTCGGGGTGGGAAGAAGCACCAAGGTGTATCGCATCGCGCGGGCGCCTTCCGCCAGGACCAAGTCCGAGGCGGCTAGGAAGACGTGCGCCAAGCGGCAATCCCCGGAGCCTACCTACGACGATGCCCATGACGCAGAGCGGAACGCCCCTGAAGGATCTCGCCCTGAGAATCCTTCAGGGGGTGTCCCTCCGCATGAAGAGAATTCATGCGGCGAAACGCTACCCCATGAAGAAATTTCAGGCGGCACCGCCGTGCCCCATGAAGAAACTGCATGCCGTCGCCTGAGAGAAGTTCATCCGATAAGAAAGTCCGAAAACAAAGAGTTCATAGGAGAGGATCTTTGATATGTCCGGCTTACATGGAAGCGAAAGCCATTTCATAACACCTGGCGAAGCCGAGGAGCGCGGCCTGAACGCACCTACGGCCGGCAGCGCGGAGTGCCCTTGGTGCGGGCGCGTGCTCGAGCCGAGGGGCGTCATGCTCAACGGCCGCGTGGCCTGGGTCGCATACGAGCCCTGCGGCTGCGACGGCGAGGCGGCCGCAGCGAAGGAGGAGGAGGCGCGGGAGAACGAGGCCAGGGAGCGCGAGCGCAAAGCCAAGCTCATCCGCTCCGGCGTGAAGAAGCGGTACCTGGGGGCGACGGTCGACGAGGTCGAGGCGCAGCTGTACATGGAGAGGTTCGGCTCAGACGACGGCCGCGGCCTTTACATACACGGCAACGTCGGAACCGGCAAGACCTACCTTGCGAGCGCGCTTGCCCGCATGTTCATAGACGCAGGCTACTCGGTTGTCCTCACGACGACTCTGTCGATGCTCGAGGACATCCAGGACACCTACGGAAAGGAGGCGTCGTCGCTGGACGCGGTGCTCCGCTTCGCGGGCAGCGACGTCCTCATCCTGGACGACTTCGGCAAGGAGTCCGCGTCCGCGTGGTCGGCGTCGATGCTCTTCCAGATCGTCAACCACCGCTACGAGGCCATGAGGCCCCTCATCGTCACGTCGCAGTACGACCTCGCCGGCTTGGAGAAGCGGATCGCGCGCCAGGGGGAATACGAGAGCGCGCGGGCGATCGTGTCGAGGCTCCGTCAGATGTGCCATGTGATCGAGCTGTCCGGCAATGACCGCCGGCGCGGGTGAATGTGAAATCTTGATGGCTAATCGACAGGGGGAACCCTAGCGGACCATAGCGGCCCTCCCGTGCCTTCACGGCGGGGCGCGGGTCGTCTATAACGTCGTAACGAGACGTGCGGCGGTCGATGTTGGCAGCGCGACCAGTGCGCCTACCGCAAACTCAAACCAACACCGCACCGCAGAACGTGAAGGCAGCCGGCCTTCCACTCCCACCACGCCGGCGGCCGAGATGCAAAGGAGCGCCTCCCCAGCGCTCGGCACGGCACGCAGCCGGATCGCCGCCTGCCGTCTCAGCCTGGGCGCCATGCCCGAAAGGGCGCGGCGCCCGCCACCCTCCCGTCACGCGTGACGGGCGGTGATGGCAAGGGCGAGGCGATGGGACATTCTGTCCCATTTCTTTTCGCAAGACGCGAGTGGGACAAACCGTCCCAGCGGAAGGGGGCACAGGGTCATGGCGAGCGATTTCGGCGACGAGGCGGGCCAGGAGCTATACGATTGGATGATACGGATCGGGCAAGACGCCGGGGGCAAGGCCATGAGCGACGCCGCGGGCAGGCTGGCCCAGGCGCTCAGGAACGCAAGATCCGGCATCGGCCCGCAAGCCGAGACGGAGGATGCAGCGAGGCCCGAATGGGCGAAGCTCGACATGGCCGAGTTCAAGGAGCTGCCCGAGTACGAGAGCATCCAAGCCGCGATATCGGCCAAGCTCGAATCAGCCGGCCTTGCCCACTCCTTCATAGACGACCAATCCAACGGGAAAACCTACCTGCTGTTCAGGATAGAAGACGCCGAGAGGCTCGACGGGTGTTTCGACGAGCTCATCGATCAGGCTGAGGCCGCAGAGCAGAAGGCCTCCGGCGAGCTTGCCCGAGAGGCCGAGCGCCAGACGCGCGAGGCCGAACGCGACAACGATCGGGAGGAGGACGATCCCGACAAAGAGCCCTTGGAGAAGCAGGCCGAGTACGCGCGGGCGGCATCCGAGCAACTCGAGCGCGAAAGGTCCGGCGGGCGGGCGGCGGAGCGCGAGCCGCGCTTCCAGGAGAACAGGAGCAAGTGATGCGGACCTCGCTGCCGAAGCTGGCCGCAACCATCGCCTTCTCCGCAGCGGCCTTCGCCGTCGCCGACTCCTACGCGGCATGCCTGCTCTCATTGCCCGGCCAGCCCGCATCCAACCTCGCGGCGGCTCTGTCGGCGCTGCCCGCATGGCTCGCGTCCGGGCATGCGCTTTCCGCGGAGGCGGGCCCTGTCGCCACGGGCGTCGTGGCCGCCTGCGGCGTGTGGATCGCCTGGGCGTACAGCCTCATCCGTAAGGGCAACTTCCGCTCCGGCGAGGAGCACGGAAGCGCCAGATGGGGCAAGAGGCGCGAGGGGCGCCGGTTCATGGACGGCCGCGACCCGTTCAACAACATCATCCTTACCGAGCACTACGGCATGGCGATGTCACGCGAGC
>Ga0326511_10001457_pt1 | contig 19541 bp, 27 predicted proteins | sample 0_2496_0518_D_FD_203701 | JGI IMG/M metagenome (GOLD analysis project Ga0326511, IMG submission 203701) | Bovine rumen microbial communities from UC Davis, California, United States - 0_2496_0518 | ecosystem: Host-associated > Mammals > Digestive system > Stomach > Rumen | place: USA... | reverse complement strand
GGTGTTAGTTTTGAGGACTTCTATTCAAAGGATGATGTCACTGATCGAGTACTTAATAGTCTGAGATAAGGAGATTGTTTTATGGGGTAGATGGAGATTGGATGGATGAGATTCACTTAGATGATGAACTGATGACGGTGAGTGATGTTTGTAAATTCATACACTGTAGCAAGAATAGGGTGTATGAGTTGATAAACAGAGGAATCCTACCATGTTTAAAGTTAGGTAATTATAAGATTCTTAAGAGCGAGCTCTTAAAGTTTATTAAAAAATATGAGGGATGCGATCTGACAAACCTCAGTAAAGGGGTAGTGTACATGGATAAAGGATTCAAAACGCCTACATGAGGAGGTGATTTTGGATGAAGAAGTTAAAAGAGTACCTTGGAGTCGGATTTATGGTAACCGGATTTATAGTGATGGTGGGGGTAACAGGCCGAGCAGACTATGCGACGGCCACCCGGACTGCCTTCAGTGACCTGAAATTGTTACTTGGATTGGGAGTCGGCGTGATGTTAATGACTATAGGAGGCCTATTAAAGGGCTGGTTACACTGGTAATTGTAGTTGTTAGTTAGAGTAGAAATATTAGATTTGTGATTTCTATATAGTAGATTTGTAAATATTTTATATTAGATTCAGATGTTATAAAAATAGATCTTTAATAGTTAAATTTAGAAATTAAAACCTACTAAAAAGAGATTTTAAAATAGTTAATTTGGATAGCATCAGGAGGTGCGGTTTAGGTAGATGACTCGGTGAGTATTCTCATCTTCTACCACGTCTTTTATGAGGGTACCACCTTGAGGGTACTTAATCCGCTCCACCTGTTGTTATATAATGTTCTTTCTATATAGTGATTAAGGGAGTGAGATGGTGAGTGAGGAGCCGAGTTTAAAATCGGTTCTGAACTCACCACCCACGACCGAGATTAACTCACGCAGTGAGTTATTCGAGTTAGTGAGTTGTAAGGATTTTTTGTTATGTATCCAGTTTTTTGTTGATTTAAGGGCGTCAGCGGGGAGTTTTAAAAAAGAATATATGTGAGTGAGATTTTTGCCTATGATTTTTTAGTGTGAGTCCACCGAGTGAGTGTCTTAAAATTTTGCCCCCGATGAGGCTATTTAATCTTTGTAGTTAAGGCCTTTTGAGGTCGAGTGGTGAAGCTAGTTGATGCCAGCAGATTTTGCTACTTAAAGTAGCAGTCTCAGAGAGGATCTTTATTATGAAAAGGATCGAGAGAGTAAAAGAAATGTCAGAAGCACAGTTAGCATTCTTCATTTGGAGTTTGCTATTGTGTAAGAATACCCCGATTTCAGGGTGGAGGAATATAACCGATGTGGTTGAATGGTTATCAGGTGAGTGGGTAGATAATGAGTACCCATTATATTAGGGCAGCTATTTAAAGGAGGGCGATATGGATGGATCCAAGAGTTCTGGTGATGATGTTGTTAAAGTTAAGGGGTAGATGCTCAGGGTGGTATGTTAATGATGACACAACGGCTTTAAATGCCGCTATATCTGTTATCCAGAGGTTTTGTTACCCCTCATTACCGAGGATAACGAAAATAAATGGGTCGAAGCAGTACTTTTGTTCGAGATGTAACCGAAAAATGCTTCGAACTTATCTCTGGTGTCCGCATTGTGGGCAGAGAGTATTAGTAGAGCAGAAATAAGATGTTTTAATTTTGTAGTTTAGTAAGAGGAGCCTAGTTTTTAGGTTATTTGAGGGATTTGATTAAATTTTAGTAATAATATAAAGTGGTAATTTTGCCCTCTTTTAAATATAGGTCAGGACTCCTAATTGAAATGTTGATTTTAGTTTTTAGAGTGAGTGCAGACTTGTATTTGAAAGGGGGCAATTTTTATGTCTTGTAGATTTGATATTCACTCCACCCGAGTAAAGGATGGAATAGCAGGGGTATTCGAGAATTCGGATATTAAAGTTAGATTTTTTGTAGATGATGCTGGCGCAATTTATACATCTACTAAAAGTCCAGTAGCAGATAGCCTGCTAATGGAGATGATTGACTGGATAAAGGAGAGAATACTTAAGGAGGTAAAGTGATATGTCTGAATATTTGTTAGAGTTTGGTGTTACGGATGAGATGTTAGAGGACTCTGAGATGCAATGTATAGCCGACGCCGATTTTACGGATAAAGCCACCATTGCAGTAGATAAAGTAGTACCCATAGAGGAGGCCACTTTAATGAATGGTGATAGAATCCCGATTGAAATAGATGATCTCACCGATGATGAGTTAGATGCCATAGATGAGGCAGATGAGGATTTCCAAAACCCCATCAAAAGCCTTGTAAAAGGCAGAGTAATATCTGGGAATATAGAGATAGGTTTCGCAGCTATAGTAGATGAGGGGGATGAAGTTAAAGTATTCACCGAGAATGATGACCCTAATGGCTATGAGGTGCGAGAGATAGCGGCTATGTTTGTAGAGGAGCGGCTAATGGACTATTTAGATGTCTAAGTAGTTAGAGGACGAATAGAGTTTATAAGTATTTGATTTCTTTATATAGAGTAAGGGCAATCGAGAGGGGGCGGGTTCCCCGCCCCAGCAATAGGGTAGATAACCTAAAAACAAGGATAGAAAAGGAGAGATCTACCATGATGAATTTGATGTATTGTGTAAAAGAAAGTGAAGGTATTGTAAAGGCTTCTATGCCGGGGAAAAGTATTGTTGCTTATAGATTTGATTTTAGTAAGTTAGCGGAGTTGAGGAACAGCTCTGAAGTAGTAAAAAATAACTTCATTTCGTACATTTTACGGAAAAAAGTGTTTGGTCAGGACAGACTCTATGTGGGTATGTCCACGAACGGAATTAAAAACCGCCCATTTGAGCACTTCGATTTGGAGTATGAGTGGGATGAGTGCTATGTAGTAACGGACGAGGCAGAGGAATCTTATTGGGATAAGGCTGTTGCAGAGCACGCCGAGAATTATCTCAGATCTGTAGTAGATAACTCACACCGGTACTTAAATTATACAAAGCATACCTCAAGGCGCACTTTACCCGACCACATGCGTGTAATTTGTGATGAGGCTATGAGAGACGCCACTGGTATGCTACAGACGATCGGTCTGAATCTGGATGATTCTAAGGCACCCGACCGTAATCTGTTATTATCCCACGTTGATGAGTTCAAGGAATACCCAGATGGTATACCTTGTTACTATAATGATCGAGTCAAAGACTCGATTGTTGTGGGTATATATCTTCCGAATGAAAGAAGAGGGAGTAATTTTCTTCTTTTTAAAGGATCCACCGTCTGCGACGACGGTAAATGGGCGCCAGTGGCTAAGGAAGAAAGCCGCTATGACTACCCATTCTATCTTGGTCTGCAGATACACGGCACTTTAGTAGATGATGTTTTAGTAAAAACTATTAAAACTTCTATATCACGGGCTAAGAGTTTAGCCTCAGGCAGCAGTTGCGACTCTCCATACAGGTACTTTACCTGTTTAAATGGTAGAACGTTGGCGGATGAGTTATTCTATAGAGCTTTAAAAGCAGAGGAGGTAAAGGATGATGACAGAGACACAGATTGGTGAGATGGATCGATGGTTAATTGATGGTGACTGTTCACTGTGCAGAAGAGCCAGTTATTGCTCTAAAGTATGTACTATGCGCAGGAGGAACGCCCAGAGACTCCTCATACAGGGTATGAAGAGGAAGACGGGGGTAGATGTTATAGAAAGTAAGTTAAAAGAGGCTTGTGGGGAGTAATCCTCACAAGTCACTTTTATAAGAGGTTTAAGGTAGTAGAGAGATAGGGCAGGGAGCTAATTGATAGTGCAGATAAGGAGGTAAAGGTATGTACTATGGTTTGAGATTGTATAGCGCAAGCTATATAAATATGGATTTTGAAAAATTAGATCCCGCAAGTTTTAAAATGGGGGATGAGTTGTCCAGAATAGTATATGAGGCGGCTCTATGTATCGGAGTGATGGACGGCATATCTCTTGAGGGGGTATATGTTGGTAAGAGGCTGATAGGAAAATGTAACTTGTATAGAGTTGATTATATAGTCAACGGAGTTAAAGTCTCTTTTGCTTTCACCATAGAGAGTTTAAAGAGTTCTGAGTCCTATGATTGGTTAGTTAATATGGGACTTTCCTATCATGAGAAGGTAACATACTTCAGGAATTATATTTCTGAAGTACTATCTATGTTTAATAAGGGTATAAAACCCATGATTTTCACGGGTGAGTATGAAAAATGGGAGGCAGAGGATGCAGAGAGTAAAGCTATTCATTAATGAGGCTAAAGGGCTATACGGTATAAAGGATGAAACCGGAAAGGTGATTGTAATCCCTGTATTTCGGAGTGAAAAGAATGCACGGAGGTATCTTAAAGAGATGGAGTGGGTACTGATAGATGACGATTTAAAAAGAAGGCAGAACGACTTGGTCTTTACTATAAAGAGTAAAGTTGAGGACTTTAAAGCCGCTGAGGGCGCTGCTCCTAACTCTATCTTAGTATCTGAATTATGTTACAACACTCTTGATGTTTGTGAACTGGTTCAGGTTGGCGTCTTTAACGGGGTAGAGGCCGAGTCTCTGATGGGGATGAAGCTAGAGGTTGATCGTGGTAACTGGAGTCAACGAATTTCAGTAGGAATTTTAAGATAGGATTTTAGTGGAGTCTGACGAAGTAAATAAGTATTAAAAGTACTGTTTACTCGCCAGACTTCTATTAGTTTCAAGAAGTCTGTTTTATATAGAGGAGGTATGGAAATGAGAGGTAAAAGGAGTGTCGAGTCGCTATTTGATAGGATTTTATACATTAAAAATTGTGAGAAAGTTCTCTGTAGTAGTGAGATGAAGGACGTCGATTCTTTGATTGGTGATTTTAACTCGCCCGATTTTAACCAAACCAGTCTAGGGGTATTAATAACCCTAGCTAAGGAGGAGGATTGTAAAAAGCTGAAGGAGTTGATTTGGGAGCTATTATTCCGAGAGAGGATAAAACTCTCTGATCAGTTAATAAGTGCTTTAAAGCGCCTACCAGTAGATGAAAAGGATGTTTTGTTCTCTTTATATTTTAAGGGTATGACTGTTAATGAGGTCGCAGAGGCGAAAGAAAAGTCTAAGGTGTGGGTGAGGCAGCAGAGGCAGCGTGCATTTGCTCGCCTGAACGCCGATGATGACTTTTAATTAAATTCACGAATACAATTTACAATTAGACTGAAAAATGGTATAATAATTGTAAGAGATTTTAAAGCTTTTTCTTTTTGAACTTTCGCATGTCTACTATAAAGCTAATTTTTTATATTAAAATCCCTTGATTTTACAATTAAAGAGCGGTGAGGGGCTTCGCCCCTTTGAGAGCCGTAAGGAGTTTAACCGCCCTGCGGGGCGGAAGAGAGGCGGGCACCGGGCTTGACCCGACTTGCCCGACTTGAGTGACTCTAAAATTTATACCATTTTAGCTAGTTACCTCTTAAAATAGTTACTTTTTACTCAGTTTGGCAACTATCTTTGATGGTTGCCATTTTTTATGTAAAGGGGGCAAGAGTAGCTATGAAGGATATCTACGCAGTTCAGAGGACTCTTAAGGACTCTGAGAATAGGTTAGGCTTATTCCACGAACTCGAAAATGCTAAGAGATTGGCCGATCAGTACTGGGGATTCAATGTTTACAACATAGAAACCAAGAAATTGGTATATAAACCCGCGATTAAGAAGTCTCAGGCTCTTGTCGGCGCTCTCTTATACATGGATAGGGTAGTTAGGCGAGAGATAACTGAGGGCTATGTTTGGAGATACTCTAATGGTTCCCTTAAAAAGGAGAATACGTTCGCAAAGGCCAGAGCCAACAATCTGAGAAATGTTAACTGTGTGGACGGAGTCCAGTGGGGTATTAAGATGAGTAAAATCACCACCGGCGATGGATTGTCATGGTATGGCTTAAATGGCGGATTTAGGTGGTTAAGGAAGGACTCCGAGGCTAGAGCGAAGAGATACTTTAATATTATTAGTTTTGATATGAAGCCTAAAAAAGCTATTAAATATGGTCTTTTACACCCGGGAGACACATGTACATTCTACGGGATGGCTCACACAAATTGTTATTTAGGGACTAAACCGGGTGAAGAGGGGAATGATTGGTTCTTTGATAGCGGTCATGCAAATTGCACTTGTGGAGGAGAAAGAGCCCCATTCCGGTGTTTCACTAAGAGATTGCCCTATAACGGTAAGATGGGCTTAATTTTACGCCCGATCGACGGTGTCTTCCGAGTCCAGTGTGGGGTATTTAATTCTAAGCTGCTGGCTAAGAGACGGTTAAATTTGGTTAAAAAGGCTGGTTTTGACGTTAAGTTGGAGAGAGACGGTAAGGAGTATGTAGTTCAGGCGGGTCTTTTTGATATAGAGGAGAACGCTATTAATCTATCTAGAAAAATAGATGAGGCTGGTATCCCTGTGTTAGTAAAAGAAATTTGATGTTTTATGTCTGGGGGTAATTTAATGGAGATTGTGTATAAAAGGCTAGATGAGATACGGCCTTACCCCAATAATCCACGACAGAACGCTAAAGCCGTGGCGGGGGTAGTTGAGAGCATTAAGAATTTTGGGTTCAGAGTTCCGATTGTTATAGATAAAGAGGGGACTATAGTATGTGGGCACACCCGCTATAAGGCAGCCCACCGATTAAAAATGGATAAAGTACCCACTGTATGCCCTGATCTTACTGAAGAGCAGACGATTGCGTACAGAATCATAGATAATAAGATTTCGGAGTTTTCGAGATGGGACGACGAGATGTTATTAGAAGAGATGTCAGATTTGGCAGACTCCTTTAAAATGGATGTCTTTGGTTTTAAGCCTCAATCACTCGAGGAGATGAACGAGGGGATTGTAGGGGACGATGAGAGCCCCACGGAGCTTCCAGCAGTTCGTTTGCAGGTCGAGATCCCCCCTAACTCTGTAATAGAACAGGGTAAAGAATACGACAAAATTTACAAGTATTATAAGAACCTCGGTATAGTATCCGGAGATGGGAGAGATGACGACTTAATTGGAAACGGTATGAAGTCCATGGCCGAGAAAATGGGTAGGGATCTTACGGGTACTTCAGTATTTAATCCGGTACTCTGCCACTGCATGTATAAGTGGTTCAACCGAGATGGTGGAATAATTTTCGACCCGTTCGCGGGGGGATACAGCCGTGGGATAATCGCCACTCACTTAGGATACGAGTATATAGGTATTGATTTGCGCGAAGAGCAGGTTGAAGTAGATCGTGCTAAGGCTGAGGAGTTGGAGCTGTCACCCACTTATATTTGTGATGACTCTTTAAATGCCGATGCTTATATAGATGATGAGACAGCTGACATGGTGATGACTTGTCCACCTTACTATGATCTTGAAGTCTATTCGGATGATGAGAGAGATCTGTCGGCTATGAGCCCAGATGACTTCTTAGATACGTATAAAAGAATACTTGAGATTGCATATAGGAAGTTAAAGAATAACTCCTTCTTCTGCATTGTAGTATCTGAGGTACGAGACAAGAAGGGATTTTATAGACGATTTGTACTAGATACCATTGATTGGTGTAAGTCACTAGGGATGAGTTTCTGGGATGAAATAATCCTGATTAATACGCCAGGAAGTAAAGCAATCAGTAGTCGACGCCCATTCGGTGTTAATCGAAAAGTAAGTTCTATTCACCAGAATTGTCTTGTCTTTTATAAGGGTAACCCACAGGAGATGGCTAATAACTGGGGAGAGGAGGCGATTTAATATGTCAAATAGAAATAGTGAAAAGAAGAATAAGTCTAAAGCGCCTCTGATGCCTACTTTTGAGGAGAGCAGTATTATAATTCTCCCTGTTAAAAATATTATACCCTACTCTAAGAACCCGAGGAATTATGACGAGACAATACCAGTTCTGATGGATTCTATTAGTAAGTTCGGTTTTAATGTACCGATTATAGTAGACAAGGATAATTTCGTGGTAGCAGGACACGCCAGATTGACAGCTGCAAAGCGATTAAATATGGAGGAATTGCCTTGTATTCGCATTAATGACTTAACTCCTCAGCAGATAAAGGCATTTAGGTTGGCGGATAATAAAGTAGGCGAGGCAGCTAAATGGAATGAAAAGTTATTAAAACTGGAGTTTGACAAGGTTAAGGACTTCGACTTTAAGCCATTCGGTTTTGAAGAAATTAGAGTAAAGGGCTTAGATGGTGGTAAAGAAGGCGCTCTAAAGGACGACTTTATTTTACCACCTTTCAGCGTAATTAACGGTAAAAGTCCAGAGGCAGCTGCATTAGATGTGAAGTGGGGAGCATTTCTTAAGCCGTATCCGGTTGAGTACCCCGCACACCTATTTAATGTACTCTGTCGGTGGTTCTCGCCCCTTGACGGGGTAATCCTTGACCCATTCCTTAAATTGGATACAAAGCGCTACATGTGCGGCTATATGGGCTATAAATATATGATTGATCCGCCCACTGACGGATCTAAGGTCGACATGGTATATCTTGACTTACTTAAGGGCGCAGTACCTGGGATGAGTTTAGAGCCTGTAGTAGTTGAGCGTATAAAGAACTCTGTAAATTGTTTAAATGATAACCGATTTGTAGTTGCTCTAGTGCAGGAGAGGCGCTCCGAGACCCACGGATTTTTATCTACTATTGGATCTGAATTGGAGTCTTTGATGGATGATCTTGGATTTGGTTATTATAACGAGATAATTTATAAGACTAAAAATCTTAATGATATAGATGAGAACCGAGAGAGGTTTAGTAAAAACCGTATAACTCCGTCGAGACATATGACGGTGATGGTCTTTTATAAAGGGGTAATAAAGGGGATCCGTGCAGACTTCAGCGCTGTAGTTAATGTGCCAGATGAGGGGGTGATTTGAGATGGCAAGAAATACATCTGGTCTAAAGAGGGGTAATCCTGCCACTCAGTTTCAAAAAGGTACTGAGAGGCAGAGACAGATCGCCCGCATGGGCGGTTTAAAGAGAGCTGAAAACGCTAGAAGGCGTAAAAACTTCGAAGAAGTGATACTTCAGGTAGCTAATATGAAAGTACCCTTCGAGGCAGCTATCGAAACTATGAAGAAACACGGTATTGCAGAGTCAGATCGGGATTATTTGACCATGATCACCCTAAGATCAGCGACTGAGGCAGCATTACAAGGTAATGCGCAGCAGGCGCAATTCTTTATCGAAAATTATCAAAAAGCCTTAGAACACTCAGAGCAGGCGGATGGTCGTAACTTTAGGATACCCGCAGAGCTACTGGGTAAGGACTTCATTGATATAAATAGGGAGATAAAGCCTAATAAAACCTATGTGTTTAAGGGAGGCCGTGGCTCTTTAAAGTCCACTTATATCTCTGAGAAAACAATCGAGTTGTTAATAAATAATCCTAAGATGCACGCATGTTGTATCAGAAAAGTCGGTAAGACCCTTAAGGACTCAGTGTGGGCACAGTTAAAGTGGAGTGTCGAGATGATGGGTCTTGCAGATGATTTCGAGTGTAAGAGGAGCCCACTTGAAATTGTATATAAACCCACTGGGCAGGTCATATACTTCAGAGGTGCGGATGATCCGGGGAAAATAAAGTCATTGAAACCACCGTTCGGTTACATTGGTATTTTGTGGATTGAGGAGCGAGATCAGCTTGCAGGACCTAACGAGGAAAGAAACATTAAGCAGTCATTGCTTAGAGGTGGTAAAGAGACCTATGATTTTGCATCATATAACCCTCCGAAGAGTAAGTCTAGTTGGGTTAATGAGCAGGAATCCGAGCCTAATCCGGATAGAATATACCATGAATCCAATTACATGAACGTTCCGAGGGATTGGTTAGGTGAGAGATTTCTTGATGACGCCGCCCATTTAAAAGAAATCAACCCAGATGCGTATGATAACGAGTACATGGGTATTGCTAACGGTAATGGCGGTAATGTTTTCGATAATCTTGTTAAGCGTGAGATCTCTGATGAGGAGATTAAGGGCTTTAATACGTTCTATATCGGAGTTGACTGGGGAAATTACCCAGACCCATATCACGCGATTTTGGCGGCTAATGATCCAAAAACCGGGACGATTTATATATTTGGTGAGCATCGCTGCATTAAAACAAGAAATGAGGACACTGGAGCCTGGTTATTAAATAACTGGAATGACTATTTAAAGTCTGCCCCATATGGCGCAGTTTGTGACTCCGCAGAGAATAAATCTATTTTGGACTACAATTCGATGGGCATTAAGGCACTGGCTTGCAAGAAGGGCGCAGGAAGTGTCGATTTTGGTATTAAATGGCTGCAGCTACGCAAGATTGTTATAGATCCAGTGAGATGCCCATACACTTATATGGAGATGAATAAATATGAATACCCGAGGGATAAGGATGGTAATCTTATAAGCGGCTATGTCGACAAGGATAATCACGCAATTGATGCTTTAAGGTATGCATTCTGTTTTGTTTATATGACTGAATTACCACGAAACGGTAAATATTATCAGGATAGTCCGAGTTCGGTTAATAGTAGATACACCTATTAAAGAAGTAGGAGGGGAGTCTAAATGTTTCGAAATAATATGGAGAAGGTGTTTCCAGTAGAGACATACCTAAGTTCGGCGATGGAGGGTGCTATCACCGAGTGGGAATACCTAGAGCAGGGAGTTCCAAAGCTATTAAATGGCTTCACTCCGGAGAAAAATGTACCAGATGACTTGTTATCTATTCGATTTCCTAATATGGTGGCGCATGAGCTCGCCACCCTAACCACTCAAAATATAGATGTTAGGATTGAGAGTAGGGATAAAATTCGTGCAGGATTGTTACAGAGCACCTTGGACAAATATTTTCTAACGGACTCTCTAAATGTAGTAGAGAGGATGTTAATGTTAGGCGGTGTGTTCTGTAAATACAATGGTGAGGGCTTTGATTACCTTGCCCCTGATCGGGTACTTGTGACTAATTTCGCTTCAGACGGTGAGATCTCTGGAGCGATTTTCTTTACTTATATTCAGAGGGGTAAGGATTTTTACACCAGAGCTGAGTGGCACCGATTTGAGGGCACTGATGAAGAGGGTAAGAGAGTATATAAAATTAGTAACAGAGCCTTTAAATCCAAGTTGCAGGGAGATGTCGGCAGACAGGTGAGTCTGAAGGAAGTTCCAGAATGGGCGTCAATTCTTCCAGAGGCAGAGTTCCACGGGTTAGTTAAGCCGCTATTTGTATATTTAAAAACGCCGATAGTGAATACAGTTGATACTTTATCTCCACTTGGTGAGTCGATCTTCCAAAAGTCTTTAGCTGTATTAAATATCTTAGATACGGCTATGAGTTCTCTTGGTAGGGAGACGAGCCAGTCTTCTCCTATGATGGTAATTGATTCGGTGAGCCTTCAGATGGCAAAGGACCAGGGTATTGAGATCCCGCCATTTGTACTTGCATTAGGGAAACCAGCGGTTGAGAACTATGTAGAGCAGTGGCAACCAAAATTGCAGACCGAGGAGCGATTAAAAACTATTAATTGGGCGATTTCTTATATAAGTGTTTCGGTGGGATTTGACCCCGGCCATTTCGCCTTTAATGGGAATATGGTGACAGTTAATACAGCTACGCAAGTAGAGGCATTGGAAAGACACACGATTAATACCGTACTTTCTTACCGTCAGTTATTTGACCGCCCAGAGAAGAACGGCCACGGTAGAGTCGGATATTTGCATGACATGGCTTACATCCTCGATGTTATGTACACGATGCACGGAACTCTGTCTGAGAATTATTTTGACGCCTATAAATTATATTCAGACTTCTCAGATCTGACTTCTAATGAGGAGGAGGATAAGGCATTTGACTTTAAATTAGCCGAGGCTGGCTATATTAGTAAAGCGAGGTTTCTTGTAAGGCACTACGGGGTAACCGAGGAAGAAGCTAAAGCTATGGTTGAGGAAGCTAAAGCCGAGGCAGCTGCTCCTGCTGCTGAGGCTGAGGTAGTTAATGAAGAGGTTAATCTGGGGGAGACCAGTGATGATGAACAAAATCAAGAAGGGAGATGATTAAATGGTTTCTTTAATTGGGCAGGATGCGTTTAATAAGACTGTAACTTTGTTTGGATTGTCCACGGATACAAAGCCAACTACTATTATGGACTTTAAAGGCGCTGAACTTACTATTAAAAATGGTAGTGTATTCTATGAGATTGATACCGCTGGACTTTTTATCTTCGATGAAGAGAACAAAAGTTGGATAGAACAGGAGTGATGTCATGATTTCACTTATAAGACAGGATAATTTTAGTAAGACTTTGTGGTTAGCAGGGACGAGTTCAGATACTAAGCCAGTTGATGTATTTAACTATAAGGGCGCAATTCTTCCAGTAACTAATGGAAGCGCCTATTTAGAGGTTGATACATCCACTTACTATGTATTCGATGCTGAAAATGGTGAGTGGGTTGAGCAGAGTTCAGGAGGCGGCGGGGGTATAGAGCCAGAGGGCAGTATAGAAATAACTGCGAACGGCACTTACAATGTTAAAAGAAAGGCGCAGGCAGTAGTTAATGTGCCTAATGATGTCGCATCTTTTATAGAGGCTACTCCAGCGGAGATGGTTAATGATGATGTTACGACTGTAAAGAAATATGCGTTTTACTATGCTGATAATCTAAAGAGTGTAAATTTTAAAAATGCGGCACATATAGGGGGTCATTCCTTTGATTATTGTACTAAGCTTGCTGATGCAAGCTTTTCTGAATGTACTGAAATTGGTGAAAGTGCGTTCGCTAATTGTTTTGTTTTAGAGACCATAAGTGCGCCAAAATGTAAGGTGATTGGTAGCTATGCTTTTGCGCAGTGTCAAAAATTGGCAAGTTACCAATTTGAGGCAGTTGAGACTTTGAGACACTCTGCATTTGTAGGTTGTAAATTACTATCAGATGTTAAGTTTAAAAAGTTAAACTCCACTGTTGAAGCTTCCGCATTTAATCAGTGTAAGGCATTGGTTAGTGCTGATCTTGGAAATACTACTGGGATAGGTAATTCTGTTTTTAAGTATTGTAGTGCTTTGACGACTTTAATCCTCCGTAAAACAGATGCAATCTGTACTTTAGGCCATGTGAACGCATTTGAGAGCACCGCGATCCAAGCGGGCAATGGATTCATTTACACACCAAGAAATCTAATTGATACCTATAAAGCCGCGACTAACTGGTCAATTTATGCAGCGTACTTCAGAGCCTTGGAGGACTATACGGTTGATGGTACTACTACCGGGGACTTAGATCCCTCAAAAATATAAAGGAGTGGTGATATTTTATGAATGAATTAGTAGCTGCCCTTCTCTTTCGTAAGTTAGGGGGTAAAGGGGGATTTCCAGAGCCGACAGGTTCTATTGATATAACTAAGAATGGTATAACAGATGTTAAGAACTATGCAGAGGCTAATGTTAATGTTCCTAACACCTATGCAGCATCCGATGTTGGTAAAGTAGTTGATAATAACGGCACTTTAGTATCTCAGACTTCTAAGAGTGTTACCGAGAATGGGACTTTTGATACTACAAAGAATAATTCTGTAGTAGTTAATGTGCCTAACCCATCTTCAGGATCTTTAGAAATATCCCAGAATGGCACTTACGATGTTACAAACAAGGCATCAGCTGTTGTAAATGTACCATCTGGTGAATTAAAGGAATACACTTCTAGTGAAATATCTAAAGGCACCTTTAAGGACTGGACTACATCCTTTAATGCCGGCAACACTTTAACGGTTGCCCTTGCGCCGACCGATGGAACTACAGTAGAAGTCGGGGATGAAGTACTTGTACACGGTGAGATAACGTCATCAGCGGGCGGATTTGCATATTATGTAACTGGCGTAGTAACTTCCATTGATTCCTTAAGTAAGCCTGTAATCACTGTAAAAGGGCTTGGACAGCCCTCTCCTATAGCTGATGGCCTTATGATTATAGCTTCTAATGGTTCTAGCGACGTAAGAGAATACTCTAGTGTTAGCGTAAATGTGCATGGTATAGGGACAGCCTTTGTTACGGAAAATGGAACTCATGACATAGATGGGTACAGATATGTTAAAGTAAATGTTGAAAGCGGTGGTGGGGATGTTAAAATACTGTTCGCCACTGATGCAACATATCAAGATCAACCCGTTCAAGGTAATTCTTGCAGCGCTGAAGTACTTAGTGTGGAGTTGAGTTCGTATAGTGAGGGCGATAAAGTAGTTCTTTATGGTGTTGAACCTAATAATACGGCAAAGAATTACCTAGTAGTAGGTACAATTACTTCTTTCAATTACCCATCTGCAGTTTACTTTGATGTTGATGAAGTAAGTGAGATCTCCTCAGGCGGAGGCGGTAAAGACGGTTTTGTAGTATTAAATAATGTAACCAGTAAGAGTACCCCTGAGGTGGGTGGGGAGCCTGTTTCTATATCTCCGGAATCAACGAGTGATATAAAGGGAGTTAATATAGGTGACTCACTGTTAGCAAGGGGGTATTTCGCAGAAGAACCTTATGTTCTGTTTGGTAAAGTAACTGAAAAATATGATGAGTATGTAATGGTGTCAGTTGAAAAGGCGCAGGCATCAGGTATTGATGGGTCGACTTGGGTACTTGATTGCAGCGCAGATGGTGAACTGATAGACGGGGAGTACATGACGGTAATATTAGCGGATAGTTCATCAGCTGCTGGCCTTAATCAAAATGACGGTTTAATTGGGCGATTAACCGCAAACGGTGTAGACTATGCGTTCTACGGTCAAGTGGACTCTGTAGTTGATCAGGAAAAAGGTGAGGTTCAAGTTATTTGTTTAGCCCACATGGAAATTCCATTTGCCTGATGTTCTAGTTTTCCCCAGATTTCTTACAGATTCCCAGAATTTCTAAGCCTTCGACTAAGAATCTATTTCTGCTGACTAAGATTTTTTTATACAATATGAAAGAGATACAAAGGCTTAAAGTGTTAAGGCTGACGGGGATAAAAAATAACATCTGGGGGAGTTAAGGACTTTCCCAGATGTTTTATTTTAACTAAAGGAGGTGATGTCATGGCACTCTCAAAAACCTATTTTATGGATAGATTGCGTAAGTTAAATACCCATGTTAACACGCCTAATTGTGAGTTGACTCTTGACTTCTCTGAAATAGGTGAGAGACTGGACGAGGCTCAATCCGCTTTAGATGAAATGGTATTAGAGGACATGATCCGCTACATGCCAGGTCGAAATGGTCGCCTAATTCAGGAGACGAGAGACTTAAACCGCGATAGACACGGAGAAATAGTAGTTTACCCGCCAGATTTGCCATACGGTCACTATCAATGGGAGGGCGAAAAGTATGTCAATCCTAATGGAGGACCTAACTATAAGGGTAATAAGTTAGTTCCATCAGGCGAAGCCCTTCATTACCCCTCAAATCCGCAAGCTGAAGCCCATTGGGAAGAGGCAGCCATTCGAGATAATAAATCTAAGTGGCTTAATGCTATCCAGAAAATGTTTGAATAACCTTATTTAAGTTTATAAGCTCTGCCTTGATAACTGCTATTTCAGGGTGGAGCTTTTTTATACCCACTCTCTAAACTGCCCCTTGCTGCCCTTGATTGGCAGATTTGCGGGACATTAAAATTTTTACTTAAATTAAAATGAAGAGACTTGTCAAAATATTTGATTTTTGGTATAATTCAGTGTAGAAAATGAATATTTTTACGCTATAATTCATTTTTATTTAAATTATAACTGGGTGGTGTAAAAGCGCATACCAAGCCCCCAGTTGGAGGAAGCGGTGCGATTCCGCTCCCAGTTTTTCCACCGTAAAGAGCGGTTTATCTCTTTAAATTTTATATGTTGTACTACAGGGTGGATCTGTTTAACTCCACTTCATTTGTAGAGTTTCCAATACTGCCGACAGGCAGTTTAAATTATATGTTATGGGGGATAAAGAGATGAAAAATATTGAGCAGATATTAAAAGAGTTTGGAGTAGAAGTAGACGAGGCAACCTTAGCGAATATTAATAAGGCAGTCGCAGATAACTACAGAACCGTAACAGATTACGGTAAGCAGGTATCTAAGTACAATGCACTGGTAACCGAAAAGGCCAGCATTGAGACTCAGTTAGCAGATGCTAATGCACTTGTTGACAAGTTTAAGGATGTTGACGTCGAGGGGTTAAAGGCAGAGGTAGCGGACTATAAAAAGAGAGCCGAGGACGCTGAAGCTAATGCAGCGGCTCAGATCCGTGAGAGAGACCAGAGAGACTATCTCAAGGCTGAGTTCGATAAGCTGGGTATAACCTCCCCACGTATAAGAAAGTCTTTGATGGCCGACATAATGGACGAAAAGGACGGACTTAAGTGGAAGGATGGCGCTTTTTATGGTTTAAGTGACTATTTAGCAGCCGAGAATGAAAAAGACCACTTCTACACCACAGAAGAGGAGCAGGAAGAGGGTAAAGAGCAGGAAGAATCTACTAAAAAGGTTCCGACCTTCACCACACCGTCTAAGGATGGTACTGATGCTCCTAAAAAGAAAGAAATTAAACGGTTTTTCTAATTTTGTAAAGGAGGGGATGATATGCCTCGTGTAGCATCATTGAATATGCTATTAGAGACGACCGGCACTGACTACCTCGCTGAACTGTATGGGCAGGTTATCGAGAATGTCAGCCTCGGAGCGGCTTCAGTAGCTATTAAAAATTATGAGTTATCGGGTGATCCCGAGTCTGGTAGTGTTGAGGCGAAGAGATTCGCTAATGCAACGGCTAAAAACTATGGAACCGCCAGAACAGCGGGTCATGGCGATGGAGTTGTTGCCCGACCAGTTCCAGTTCTGATTAATCAGGATAAGGAGATAGTTGAGGAACTCCAGAATAAGGATATTCGTCTTTATGGAGTAGATGGGGTACTTGACCGGAGAGCGGCTAATCATGCGCAGGTGATGATCTCTACACTCGATACTGACTTCTTCGCAGTCGCAGTATCTGAGGGTACTGAGTTTACCCCGACTGAGGCAGCTGTTGCTGATCAGGTAGAAGAGTGTATTGAAGCAGTTGAGGGTACAAAGAATGCATTCGTTGATGGCGTGCCTAGAGCGATGATTTCTGTAGTTGCCACTCCGACTGTTTACGGAGCTATTAGAAAGTACTTACAGAGTACTACACGCCATAACTTCGCAACCGGAGAAGAGGATGAATTCCTTGAGTATAACGGTTGCAGAGTATTTAAGTCGGTACACTTACCGGTTAATGGTGATTCGAAATGCCAGTTCTGTGTAATGGCAGACGGTTCGATCGCCCAGCCAGTTGTGTCAGATGGCTATCAGGCAGAGAGAGTACCACAGACAAATGCGTTTTCAGTGGATCTTTTCTTTAGTTATGGTACTAAATGCGTGACTCCAGACCTTATAAAATACGTAATGTCTAAGTGATAGGCTGAATAAGCCTATGAATGGTTTGGGTTAATAATGACGTCTGGCTATCAGGGGTACTCTGATGGCCAGAAAAAATATTTAATCAATCGGAAAGGGCGGTAGATACGGATGTTAGTGACTTATGAGTTCTATACAAATACCTATAACGGTTCATCCGTATTGGAGAATGACTTTCCTAGGTATGAAAAGTTAGCTGAATTGTTTCTAAATAAAATAACTTTTGGGCATATTGTAGTCAATGATGGCGCATATGGGCAAATTATTAGAGGAGTGTTTACTCCGCTTACTGAGGCTGAATTAGAGGCCTTGCAGTACGGGGTATGCAACTGTTTAGAAACAATTCAGCGACTTTCTAAAGCTGAGGACGATGCTGTAAGTGGTAGTAGTTCAGCCTCGAATGTTAAGTCTCGGACATCAGGAGGCGAGTCCATCAGCTATGAGAGTAAAAAAACCGTGTACGACGAGGCGCTAGCCAGTGAGGATAAAAAGACTGTTTTACTTAAGAACGCTTTACTGGTCTATGCATTCCCCGATGTGTTTTTACAAAATAGCGGGGTGAACCCATATTTCGCAGGTCGATGGTGATGAGAGCGGGGAGATGATGTTAAATGGGTGATGTTTTTTATATAGACACGGTGACAATTTTTAATAGAAATACCACTAAAAATACCTTAGGAGTAGATGAAAAGTGGTTTCCCACGGTCATTCGTAATGTGCGCCTGCTTGTAAGTAGGGGTACTAATATAATGAAGAGCGGCCTAGAAGCCGCAGATTCCGCCCGATTGCATATAGATGACGAGTTAAGCTCGTCAGATAAGCCCTTTAAAGTCAGGGCAGAATGGGATTCATTAACAGATGCGAAGAAGTCAGAGTATTGGACTCTTGACTCAGATAAGGGGAGTTTCTTTATAGAGGGTGATCACTCAGGGGATGAGGTCACCAGTAACTTCTTCGAAGTTATGAAAAAGAAATATAATAACTGTTTTAGAATCTCATCAGTTGATCGGTTTGGTTTAATACCCCACTGGGAAGTGTGGGGAAAGTAAAGGAGGTAGTGTTAAATGCCTAATAACAATAGTAATGCTACCCCACTGTCATCCTCCGAATATAAGCGGGTCGGAGCCCTAATCTATGATAGGGTATGCACTTATCCAAGTCTCCCCGCCGAGTGCGAAGTGGATTATCAGGGGATAAATGGTATAAATCACATCGGATTTTTAACCGTCCCGGGAGGAAAAATAACTAAGAAATATGTAACTGGAGCCTATGAAGCCCAGTTACCATTTGAGATTTTATTAAAAACGATGCCGACCGATAACAATCTCAGTTTTGAGGCTGAGAGTTTAGTAGATGATATTGCCGATTGGTTAGAGCAGCGGCCGTATCCAGCGTTATCAGATGATAGGGTAGTAGTTCAGATTTTAATGGACTCTACTACATATCGAAGTGAGGCACAGGATGATGGCTCAATAGTGTTTGTACGTAATGGTTTAATTTTATACGAGAAGGAGTGATACTATGGCTAGATTATTGCGTGGTCGTAGAGCAGCTTGGTTAAGGTTCGGGGACACAGGCGCTTATACCTTACTTGGAGTACGCGAGGAAGACCTTTCGATAGAAAATAATCCGGACGTTGAAAATAGTAAGGATGTTACAGGAGCCGCCTATGTAACCCACTCAGGCTACAATCCGCAGACCTCATTGGAGTACACGGCGGACTCTGATGACTCTATTTATACCCAGATTGAAAAGATTAATAATGAGTTGCTGAAGGATGATGAGAATTGCACTTTCGAGATGTTAGTTGCAACTCTTAATGATGAGGTAGTTAAAGGCAACACCAAGGCTTTAACAGGTACAGGTTATAAGGTAAATGTTAAAGTTGCTGTTACAAGCTCTGGTGGTGATACTTCAGGCTATCACATCCCGTTCGATCTGTATGAGGATGGAGCCAGAACCCCGGGTACTGTTGCAGTTTCCGCAGGAGATATTACAAATCCGACTTTCACAGCTGCATCAGGCGGCTGATTGATGGGCGACTAATAGTAGTTAAATGTATTGGAGTGTGGAGTAAAATCCGCACTCCAATTTGTAAAAAGAAAGACTCTGG
>Ga0326511_10001456_pt1 | contig 19545 bp, 12 predicted proteins | sample 0_2496_0518_D_FD_203701 | JGI IMG/M metagenome (GOLD analysis project Ga0326511, IMG submission 203701) | Bovine rumen microbial communities from UC Davis, California, United States - 0_2496_0518 | ecosystem: Host-associated > Mammals > Digestive system > Stomach > Rumen | place: USA... | reverse complement strand
ACATTAGACGAACGTGATCGTGATATTTCTCTTGATATTGATGCTGATAATCAGCAGACTAAAGATATTTTGGATATTTCTAATAAGCTTTCTTTAGTTAATAATGGTCTTAAGACCAAGGCAAAGGAAGGTGTTAAAGTCGCAGCTGATAAGAGTATTATTGAAAATTTCAACCTCAATAAGGAAGGTGCATTAGCAACAGATAAGACTTTAATGGTTGCTGAAACATACAATGCTGATAAACTTGAAAATGAATGGAATGGTGTTGGTTTGATTCATCTTATTAACCGTGAAAATCAGGAAGATGATGATGAAAATCCATATACTCCGCAAGTTGTTTTATCTACAATAGAACATTATGAAAACTTGGAGACTGAACCAGTCGTAAGTTATAATGTCATGATGTTATTGCAAGGTAAAGGCAAAGACGTTCCGACAATAAATCTCGAATCTAAATATGAAGACATTGTTGCAGAAGCTAATGATGCAATGGGACAAAAAACAACTGGTGTTGCATATCAAGAAGAATATTTTAAAATTAATGGCACAGAATGTCCAAAATTTGTAATGTCAACAAAACCAGAATATGATAATATTGCCGTAGACATATTTGGTTTAAATAATAATATACTTGATGATGGTAATCCAGATAAATTTTTATTTACAAAAAATAATGTTTCTCATGTAAATGACATTAATACTAAATTAGATGAAAATATTATTATTGGTGGTAATAACAATCTTGTTGAGGCAAGACATTCAAATGCATTAATTAATTCATGGTATAATGTCGCTCGTAATGGATGTGAAAAAAATACTATAATAAATTCAGAATCTAACATACTTCAAGAATTTACTGATACTTGCGTTGTTTTAAATTCAAATTATAATACATTTAACATAAATGCACTTTTTCCAGATTATGAATTTGATTGGTGGTATGATAATATAAGACTTACCACACTTATAAATTCTTGTGATAATAATATTCAAAAAGTAAAAAAATCAGTATTATTGAATGCTAATAATAACTTAATTAATACAAGTATTGATTATATTGGTGAAGAATATGAACCATCTGAAAATATTAATATAATTGGTGGTGAATATAATATTATATATGATTGTAACAATTTATACATATTAGGTTCTTATCATGATGTAAAAATGGATAATACTGATTATGAAGATGGAATTAATAAGAGAACATTAATATTAGGTCAAAATAGTGACTGGGAATGGAGAACTAGAGGTAATTGGAATTCCAGACCAGGTATTATCTATGGTAATGGTAATGAAGATGGTAGTAATGCAAGAAATGCATTAGAATTCTTCCCAGATGAAGGATTGTTAAAACTTTATGATAAGTCTGGTAATTCTACTGTAACTATTGGTGGTGATGTTGGTATTAAGGTTGATAATACTACTAACTTTAATATGGACATGAAGTCTTTGAATTTAACAGATAAACTTTTACTTTCAAAGGGTAATAAGTCAATAACATTATCAACTGTTGATACAGAAAATATTGTCGTATCAGATGGTGATAGTCAAAATACACTTAAATATAAATCTAGTAATAATACATTGACTTTTAATGGTCATGGTTATGAAGGTAATTTCTCTAATAGTTATTTAAACTTTAAAAAGACTTCTTATACATCGCAGATTGATGCTAGTGAATTTAGGATTGACTCTCAGGTTAATAATACACCTAATAGTATATCAATAACAGATACTAAAATTGTTATTAGTAAAGATAATAATGACATTATAACTATTAACGAAGATACTTATTATCAAAAAGCACGTGTGGATATTTTTTATGCTGCATTAGATACAGCAGCAATTCCTGTTGCAGATATAACTTATTTTAAAGGTCCTGCAGCATTAAGAACATGGTTTGAAAATGTTTGGAAAGCAGCACCTATAGCACTTGCAAATCAAGGTGATGGTAAACCATGTCCAAATGAAGCAAAATGGCCATATAGATTAAATGGTGCTGTAACTACATTTCAGGTTGATGAAAATGATAGTTCAAATTGGACGCAATTTTCTAACCTTGTTACTACTACAAGTAATGGAGTTACTGAGGCATGTAAACTTGGTTCTGATGGTGATGAAATGTTTTACTTTAGAAGCATGTTGCCTGAAGTATCACAATATTTAGATGAAATAGAAATTAATCTATATTTAGATGATATGAATGATTTAAATTATGGTTTGGTATGGATATTAACACCATATCAGAATAGTTTAAAAGGACCATTAGTTAAACTTAATATTATATTGTCTAATGGTCTATTTGGTAATGGTGCAGGTGAAAATTTTTGGTATTGGGCTAGTAAAAATGTTACAACTTCAATATCACAAAGTAATCCTAAAACAATGGTAGCCGAACAAGTAGATTTAGATTATGATAGAGCATTATGTTTAATATCAAAACCATTATATACTACATCTAAATATAGAACAAATATTGGTAATTCCGGTGGTCCAAATTATGGTTGGTTTAGAGCAGGTGGATATTAATCAATAGAATAAATAATTAAAACCTTATACATTACGTATAAGGTTTTTTATTTTATATTTTTTAAGATTTTAGTTCATTTTATATTTTACATTAATTTTATTGAAGAGAACTGGTAATTCCATATCAGTACTGAAATTTACAATATTATTATTGTCGTCCAAGATAGAATCACAAATACCTGGTTTAATTAATGGATAAATATCCATAATTAATTTTGTAGCAGCTTCCCATTCTTGAGAATCATAATCAGTAGATTCATTAATTGCTTCTCTACCAGCATCTGCATTTTTATATGGACTTAATATCATATTAGGAACTACGTAATTCCAGAAGCTATCTTCAGAAATCGATCTACTTTGTGGACTATTTAAGTTACCTCTACGTAAAATAGTTTCTTCTCTGATAGTAAATTCTGCACTTCCAAGAGCATTAATTAATATATCTATTTTATATGGTAATTCTATTGCTCTTTGAACACTTGTAATTTCTTGTAATTGTTGTGGTTGTGTTTGATCAGATAACCAATATTTAAGTAAGAATATTACAAGACTAAAATCATTAAGTGAAAGTTTATAGTCACCAATATTATTTTCAGAAAGATTAGAAGTAGATTCATAATCTTCATCAGTTTTAGTGATAATTTCTAATTCAATAACACCATCTATTGTAGCATTTCTTATTTCTGAATCAGAACTACTACTCAAATCTACAGCAGTTGTACCAGCATTACGATAATAATCTATACTTCCTTCAGATTGAAGAGTTAATGGATATAAGTAAATATATTTATCATCAGATGCTGTTTCACAGACAATATCATATATTTGTTGATTTACACTATAATTAGGACTTGATGGATTATGATTGCTATCTACAAATTTAATTTTAAATGTTACTTTTCTTTCTCTAAATATTGCTTCATTTATGCTATTACCATTTTGATCAACTTTAGAAATTTGAATAGCATTCCACCAACCACTTCCGTATTTTTCATTAACATCTTGATCATATTTAACAGCAGAACGTGCAACAGCATAAGAATTTAAATCATAATTTTGCATAATGCGGAAATCACTATTATACAAATCATTCCATTTAAATCTCATTGTTGGAGATTTAATCATGCTAGAAATCTTAAAGTCAATATCTACAGCTTTAGTTCTATCATTCTTATTATATAAGTCAATAATTTCAGATTTATAAATACGTCTGTCAGATGCAAGTTTTTGGTCAAGATATTCATAAATCTTATTTTGCATTTCTTTAGTATAAACTTCAATATCAGTTAATGGGTCAACATAAACAGTTCCAACTGCATCAAAATATTGGATAAATGGAACCATTGGAAGTAAGATACTATTAACTTCAATTTTATGCTTACAGTTATCATAGATTAGTCTTACATTCTTAAGCCATTGTTCATCTGCTTCAGATTTGAATATCTTATTATAATATCCTTCATAAGAGTAAAGCATTTTAATAAAGTCACAAATATGGTCCAAATATTTATCACCATAAATTGTAACAGCATCATTATTTTCATCATGACCAGTTAATAAGTTAACTGGTGCCCAGTTTCCGTTATTTTTCTTATAAAGATGTCCAAGAATTGAGTAGAAAATATTATTCTGAATAAGTTTGTGAACAATATTTTGTGGTAATTTTTGTTGAACTTCTTGCTGCCCATAAACAAGAGCATTTTGAACAGTTATTGGACTGGTCAAGCCTCTAAAGTAAGAAGTATAGTCATCTTTAGTAACAAGCTTTCCACAAGAAGAGAAGTATGCAGGTGCATTAATCTTGATACTATCCTGTGATTCAAAGAATTCACCACCGTAAATATCAGAATTAATAATGAACTGAACGTTGTTAGTTACGTCAATAACATTACCATCAACAGAAACGTTGATTTGGTTATTGTGGGACATAACAGAACCTTTAACACCAGTTACATTACATTCCTTACCCTTAGTGGCAATATACTTAACATAGATATTATCATTATAAGATTTCAAACCAATATCACAGATTTTTGGTTCTGTGCTAAAGCTTAATCTAACAGTTTTATCGGAATTAGTATCAATAAGACAAATTTTGAATTTATTATCTCTTGGTTTATCTGCTGGCCAGTTTACAACTTCATCATTTAAGTGAATTGCTTGTGTTTCAATAGTAAAGAGGTTATCCTTTTCCATTGCAGTATCAAGGTCAGGACCAATACCGACTTTACACCAGCTTAAATCTTTATAGAAAGTATTATTTTTGTAACCATACGGGTCACGCTTACCATACCAGTCAGAAAAGTCAAGGTCATTAATATCATAGAACTGGTTAGTCTCACCAATTTTATCCATATTTGCAGTTCCAAGGATTTCTACAGTTTTTCTTTCACCCTGGAAGCACTTAATAGGAGTAGTATACTTTGTATCGTAATAAGAAATACCAGCTAATGGAATATAGACTGCTTTTTCATTAGGAACAGAGAAATAAAGTTCCTTAACCCAGTCATTAGATTGACCATTAATAATGTCGTCTTGAGTTAATTTATAGCTATATCCACTGTCAAGAATATATTTGTTACCATTGAAAGATAAATCCATATTTTCTTGACTAAAGAAGATTTCTGTTCCAGCTTTAATTCCTTCGGGGAGTGGTCCTTTTAATCTGATTATAAGTTCACATCTTGCTGGAATTGCTCTTCTAGGGTTATAACCAAGGCCTTTAGCATGCTTGATAACGCTAGAATCTAGTCGAGCAGTGGAAATAAACGATTCTTCCGCAGTTCTCTGTAAATAAAAGTTTGTCATGTCCATACATGCACAAAGCATTTCCTGGAACATGCCATAAATTGTAGCAGAACCGATATTCTTAAATCGCGGGTCAGAATTTAATCTAGCTCTGAAATCTTGTAGGAGCTGTTCGTAAGTTACATTTAAATAATTCATGTGATTCTAAACCTTTCTAAACTTTTATATTATTTATAATCTTTAGAAGCCTTCGGAGAAATTTTTAGGTAGTCACATTATAAATAATACAAATAACAAATAATCTTAGAAGGAAAAAACAATGAATCTTAATTTTTTAAACCCATTTAGCTCTGAATTCTTAAAAACTTCCCCGGAACATAGTGAACAACGTGCAATCGAAGCTGCACGTAATTCTTATGGTAAAGGCGAAGACACAATTGACTGGAATGCAATAGCAGGAAGTTACAATAATAACGGCTATGTAGACCCAGCAACACCTTATGACCAAAATAATATTGTTTTTGAAACATTATTTACAAATAAATGGCAAAAAATTTCTTGGTATCGTTCTATGGCCATGTACCCATTGGTTGGTAAAGGCCTGAATATTATGGCGGACGAAGCAGTTTGTCCAGACGCACTTGGAAACGTTGCAATGTTCGATATTGAGGAACCATTCAAATCTAAATTTACTGCAACAGAATTTGCAGCATTGAAGATGGAATTTGACTATATTGTTGACTGTGTTATTGGTAAAGAAAATATTTGGGATTATTATTATAAATGGCTTGTTGATGCCGAACTCTTCTGGGAAATTTGTTTAAATGATGCAGGTGATAAAGTTGTGGGTATTAATACTTTAGCTCCTTATGCAATGCTTGTAATTTATGACAAGGATTCTGATAATATTAATGGTTATATTGAAAACATTAATTATCTTAATCAGGCACAGGATAAGACTTCTGAAATTAAGAAGTTCCTTCCTAACCAAGTTGCTTATGTCAGATATCCGTTAATTTGGACAAATAGAAATGATATTCGTGGTCACTTGGAACGTTCTATCAGACCATTGAACCAATTAAGAAATATTGAAGATGCTTTGACTGTTTATCGTATTACTCGTGCAACTGAACACCGTGTATTTAACATTTATACTGGTAGAATGCCAAGAACTGATGCTGCTGCTTATGTTCAGGAAATTAGAAATAAGTATCGTAAGAATTTGACTATTGATAATACTACTGGTATGGTCAATGCTGTTAAGAATACTCAAGCAATGACTGAAGATTTCTTCTTCCAGAAGGATGACTCTGGTAACGGTTCTACAGTTGAAACTTTCGCATCTGGTTCTACTTTTGATGGTCAGCTTCAGGATGTTTGGATGTTCCAGAAACAGGTTATGGACGGTATGTTCATTCCTCAGGCAAGATGGAAATCTGATGAAGTTGGTGGTGCTTCTTATAATCCTGGTATTGATCAGGCTAACCATGAAGAAGTTTCCTTCCAGAGAGTTAATAGAAGATTAAGAAGAAGATTTGCAGATATTATTAAGCAAGTTTACCTTGTTCACTTGAGAGTTCGTGGTTATAAGGAAAAATTCCTTGATAAGGCTTTGTATAATATCGATTTGCATCCAGCAACTGACTTTGAAAGAATGCGTGACCTGAACCTTGCTGAAAAACGTGGTTCTGTTATTGGTACTCTTTCTCAGTTCCTTCCAACTTCTTCTAACATCAAACCAGGTGCTGAAGAACTTGCTCCGATTTTCTCTAAGCAATTCTTCATGGAGAAGATTCTTGGTATGTCTACTCAGGATATTCTCTTGAATAACAAGATGCTTGAATCTGAAATTAAACAGATGAGAGAAGAAGCAGAAGCTGCACAGGCTGAAGGTGGAGAATCTCCAGATGCTGAAGGTGGCGGAAGTGATTTAGGTTTCTAATAGAAAATTTAGAATATAAAAAGAAAACCGGTTTTAATAACCGGTTTTTTAAATTTAATTTTTTTATCTATTAGGTGTAGATAACTTCGAATGTAGAGTAGCTGAATGAGCAGGTTCTGGTAATCTTAGAATCACCATTCTGGTCAAGAGAAACACTTTGAACAGACTTTGGCCATACACGATAGAGTCTCCACTTAACCGGAAGAAGTTCTTTAAGAGTAGAATCGTAAAGGAGAACTTCAACAGTTGCACAGTAACGAGAAGCGAAGTTAGAATAAGCACCACCAGTAATATTATTGGTAGAACCACCAATATCGTCCTGAAAACCTTGGTTCATGAGAAGGTTTGCCCAACGATGTAATGCCTGAGAAATGGTAGTATCTTGGAATTCGTCCCACTGAATATCAAAAGTACCACTAACAGTAGCCTTACCAGGATAGAGAAGCTTAGTTCCCATGTATTGGGTATCAAGTTCACCAAATTCCTTTTGTGGTAATGTTGCTGTTCTTGCCTTAATCATTAAATCGTCGGCATCTAATAATTGTGATAATGGCGAATCGGATTCGTAAAGAAATCTAACCTGGAAAAGATATGCCTTAGCAAGGTCAGGTAAGTTAGCCAACTTACCCCAGACGCTCATACTTGTATCAAACTTTTGTGTTGCCATAATAGCTAATCTCCTTGAATTTTTTTATTCTTTATTATTTATAGAAAAATTTAAGAAAAATAATTAGAACTTAAAAATTCTGAAAAATCACATAAAACCATTATAAATAATTATATAGTTTAAAACTTTGTGAAAAAGAAAAAAGGTTTATAATATTTATTAGGAGAAACGTATGGCAAAATATAGTACGCCAGGTATAAGATTTACAGAAATCGATAATACCATCCGTTCAGAAGCTGAACCGGGATTAGGTATCGGTGCGATTGTCATGAAGTCCAATAAAGGACCTGTTAATCAGCGTGTCGTTACCAGAAATTATAACGAATTTACAGAAATTTTCGGTGAGCCAGAGACTTTGACCGACTATGGTCACTTTGCTGCAGAAAACTATTTTGCAAATTCGACTCAAATGTATGCCGTTCGTGCAACTATGGGTGATGAGCAATACTCTCAAATCCAGTTCACTTATGACGGTGCACCAGTAACCGCAACGAACAAGTCCAAGGACACATGTAAGTTCGTTTACGTTGATAACCAGAGCGACAATACGCTTAAGCTTTTGTCTCCATTGTCTGCTGTCACTCAAGTTGACGCTATGACCGCAGGTGGTGACTGGTTAGATAATACAGATGGTCAATATGGTTACACACTCAAGCAGCGTGCATATTATGGCACATTCTCTGATATTTTGTCAGAAACAGAAGATTTAATCATTTATAAGGGTAAGAATGACGAACATGGTGCTGAATCCTGGGAAGGAAACATCGTTGAAAAAGGTATTCACGTCATGTACCCATATTCTGTCGATTCTCAGGGTAAAAATCCGTTAATCGAAAATAAACTTTTGTTTACTGCTTCTGCATGGTATAATGAATCTGCTAACGCAACTCAGTGCGATGTTAGAAAAGTCGGAACTTTGTTCAAGACAACAGTTTCTGTTCCTGCTTCTGCAACTCTTAACAGAAAACAAGTCAATATTACTTTCTACGGTGAAGAATCTGCAGTTAGTGGTTGGCCAACAAGCGGTGTTGCTTATCAGGATATTTTCACAGATGATAATTTCTACGGTGATTTCCCAGGTCCATGGAAAGACGGAACTTCTGGTTATGGTTACGTAGACGCACAGCGTATGGAAATCATGGACTGGGATGATCCAGATATTAAGAAGACTTACTACGTTGATAGCGATAATTTCGCAAGTGGCACATCTGGTGTTTCTGGTATCAAATATACAGAATTCTTCAGCGTTGACCCAAGCTATGCAATTATCGGTAATCATCCAAAAATGGATTTCGATGGTAAGGCTGGTGCTGATGCATTATTCTGCTCTGCAGTTTCTGAAATGTATTTGAATACAGATAAGACTAAGGTTGCATATCTCGGTAACGATGATATTGATAAGCGTTCTCCAAGAGACGTTATCATCGATATGCTCGATGCTTATAGCTGTAACGACATTTCTGATATTAACGAATACTTCTACCTCAAGTATTACGATGCAACAACTAAGTCCATCGTTGAAAAGATTATTAAGGAAGATGCATATGATTGCTTCAATCCTAATGGTAAGTATTTCGATAAGCATGTTGAAAAGTATTTGTTCTGGCTTTATGCTGGTAAGGGCGAAAACAAGCTCACAAAGGCTCCAGTCTATATTGCTGATGAACCAGAATTGGTAAGCTTACCAATCGATAACACCTATGTTTACACCGATGGTGAAACTGGTGAAAAGATTATTAGAAATAACATTGTTGCTAACCCATCTTCTTATATCTTCAACTCTGTTGATAAGACTTATGCAGATGGTTATACTGTTAGAACTGAAGCTGATGATGAACCAGGTAATGGTGACATTGAACAGTATAAGTCTGTCTTTGATGACCAGCTCGTTATTGCTTCTATTGGTCCTGGTAAGTATGGTGATGATATTGGTATTTCCATCATCACAACTGAATGTTCTGAAATTCCAGCATTAAATCACCAGAATGCATTTAACTGGAAGTACAGATATGACGATGAAGACCGTGTTAACAATGATACAACTCCATATAATGAAAATGAAATGGATTTGACTTGGAAAAAGGTTTTCAGAATTAACGTTTACATCAAGTCTAAGACACAGACCGCAGAAGCTGCTTGGGGCTTTGGTATGGATGCTCTCCTCAAGGATCCTGCAGAATCTTGGTATGTTTCTACTGACCCGTATGCAAAGGATGGTGAAGGCAATAGTCTTTACGCTCCGACTGTAATTAATGGTCATTCTGATTATATCTACGTTTCTCGTGCTTCTGTTACTGATGCTGTTAACGGTGTTGGTAAGTATACACAACCTGCTCAGACATTCGCAATTTACGGTTTAACTGGTGGTAAGAATTCTGAAAAGAATAATATCGCTGAAAAGACCGCAGCATTATCGCTCTATTCTGATAGACGTCGTGCACCATTCGATATTCTCTTCAACGTCGATGCAATCGATACCTTCAATGGTCGTCAGCGTTACAACGCTCACCAGAGAAAGATTGCACAGATTGCTGCAGCAAGAACTATGGATATTGGTGTTGTTCAGGTTACATCTAAGTCTGCAAAGACTGCTAAGGCTATGTTATCTGAATCTAAGATGTTCAACTTCAACAAGGGTGATTATGTAGCTGAATACGGTGGTTACGATAAGTATTACAATGGCACACTTGCTTCTTGGATTTACTTACCTAAGTCTGTTGCTGGTGCTTGTGCTATGGCTTACTGTGACACATTCTCTTATTCTTGGATGGCACCTGCTGGTGTTGCTCGTGGAACAATCAACTATACCAACGGTCAGTTGCTCAAGTTGACAGACGACGAAATCGGTCAGCTCTATGACAACAACGTTAACACAACACGTGACTGTGGTAACTATGGTGTTGTTCTTTGGGGTCAGAAGACTGCTCTCAAGAAGAACAGCTTGCTCAACAGAATCAACGTTCGTCGTTGCTTGAACTTTATCGAAAAACGTCTTGAAAACATGATGACTCCTTACCTCTTCATGCAGAACAGTGTTAACACTCGTGCTTCTGCAAGAAACGACATTGACTCCTTCTTACAGAGAGTTAAGGCCGCAGAAGGTATTGACCGTTATCAGGTTAGCGTTACTCAAGACCCAGAAGATCCGACAATCATGAATGTCAATATCATTGTCTACCCGACAAGCGCTATCGAATTCATCGATGTTAAGATTATTATTAACCGCTCTACAGTCACTGTTACTGAAGAATAAGTTAATAAAATATAGAATTAAAGACACCAGTTTCTGGTGTCTTTTTTATTATACCCTTTTAAAACTATAAATAACAAAAGAGGAAATCATGGATTTTAACATATCTGAAAACAGCACAGACACACGTTATTTTTTAACTGTTGAATTTACTCAGCCAATTTTGCCATTTTTAACTAATGGAACATTTAATATATCGATTAAAGATATGTTAATGATGACTACAATAAACATTGATAGTTTAGATGTCTTACTTAATCAATATGGTTTGACAGTTCCTTATAGAACTTCTATTCAAGACCAATTAGATGATTCGTTAATTAAAAATAAAGGTATTGTTATAACAATTCCTAATGAAAAAACTTTATCTTTTACAATGATTCCTCGTTGCATGGAAATAAACACTAATAAAATTATTGGTTTTTATGATTCTATGATAAATATCCATGCAGAATATAATGCTGTAACAGTAGATGTAAATACTACTGCAAAATTATATCCAAGATTAGTAAGATCTGATACTTTAGATAAATATGCACCAGAAGATGATCCAGTATTACCATCTAATGTAGATAGATGTTGTTATACATATCCGGATATTTATCAGGATAGTACAAAGAAAATTACACATAATGTTGTTTACAATACAGATTCTGAATTTTATGCTAATTCAACAACTTCTGCAAATACTCCGCCTGAAGAAGTTCCATCTTATGTCAGTAAGTTAAGTGCATATTTTACAGCTGAAGAAGCTGACGGTTTTATTCCAGACTGGAAGAATGCTGTTTCTTGGTTATATAATGATAGAAATAAATCTCATGTTGATGTTGACTGGGAGTGTTTAGATGAAGAACCAACTGTCTATAATACACATGTTGTAGGTAATTCAGATGATGTTGAAATTCAAGAAAATTATTGGCTAACTGTTTCTGCATATCAGATTAATCAATATGTTTTTGCTAAAAATTTACCACCAAATAGATATGAAAATAAATTGTTCTTTGGATTGAGTGCAGAACATATCGATATTTATCCACCACTTGAGCCAGTTCATGAACTTTATATGCCAGATACTCTTACAATTACACCTGTAAATCCAACATATGTATTTATTGGTGACGATACTCATACAGAATATCCATGTCCAACAAGAGTATTGGAAATTAATGATTATAGTTTACCACCTATTGAACAAGATGGTGTTGAACATTTTGAAATAAATTTGGATCCAAATGGTAATGGACATAATGCATTCTTATTTAGTGATCCACAATATAAAAATATCGTAGCTTGTAATTTAAATGTTCGTTATTTTGATGTTAATAATAATATGATTCCTCATGGTGCATTACCTTGGGACTCATTATATGGGTCAAATGGTTATAATTTACCTGATATTACAGCAACAAATTCTATAATTGATGTTTCTATTAGCGCTGTAGAAAACGTATTATTACATTATGATAATATTGATCATGCTGTTGTATCTGCTCATATTGAAGTTGAATTAGATAGCGATTTAGTTGAGGAAGATTCAGAAACACATAAAGCACCAATCGAAGAAGCACCATATTGGATAAGTAGAGATTATGCAGTTACAACAGGTTGGAGATATATTGATTCTGTTCAAACAATTTGGAATAAGTATGAACATCCAGCACCAGAAGTAGAATATCGTGCACCTGCACAAATTAATATGGATATTCTTCCACAATATGCATCAACAAATGATCCATCTTGGAAGACTTCGCCAAATCGTATTTTAACTGTAAATGCTAATACTCCAGACGATATTGAATTTGGTAGAGAATTGCTTACAATTTCTATTAATCCAAGTAATTTGAATAATTTTATTACTAGTGCATCTGATAGATTAAATGTAACATATTATGTTAATTATCCAGGTTCTCATAGAAGTGAAGATACAACAATAACAACAACATTTGGTACTGAACCAGTTCCTGAAACATATACACTTAGTGTCCCTGCTGATACAAGTGAACCATTAACTGCAAATATTAATTTGTCTGGTGAGTTAGATGAAGATGCAACAATTACTATTGCAGCTGAACTTGTATTAAGTGACCCACATGGAACAAGAGAACAAGAAATAAAAGATCAATATCATGTTGACTTATCAATGCTTCCAAATTGGAATAAGATTCCAGCAGTTAATTTGAATTGGACTAGAAGATATACAGAACCATTTATTCCAGATCCATGGAATGAATTTGACAAGTATGTTATCTTTACACAATCTGAATTGAATATTGATAATTCTTATATTGGTGTTAAATCGATTACTGCACCATGTGTTAAGGTTAATAATGGTGGTATAGTTGAATCTGAATTATTCATTACTGGTAAAAAGAAAATAGAAAATACTACTAGTGCATGTCTTGACTTTATTAATGCTAATACAACAAAAACATTAGCTGGCGGAAGAGTTATAGATTATACCAGTGCTACAGAAGCAGTAGAAACTACAAAATATGGTGGTCAATTACATGGTTCTGTTAATGCATTAAGTGATTATAAAGTTCATATTGCGAATAATGCAGATTATCCAGAGTTTATTAATACAAACCCATCTTATATTGGAAATATCGTAGATGAAGATGGTTATCTTGAAGATTTAATTATGCCGATAGAAGAACCGCCAGAATTAGTTCAATTAGATAATGTAGAATTTACTGGTGAAGAATCTATTATCAGAGATACTGATGCAACAATTAATTTAGATGCAAGCGTTAATAATCATTATGATGTATTAAGATGTGGTGATAGAGGTATAATTAATTTAAAGAAAGGAACTTATTACTTTAATTCTGTTACACTTGGTGTTGGAACACAAATTAATATTGAAAATAATCTTGGTGAAGATGAATACGTAAGAATATTTGTAAAGGGTGATTTCAATGCAGCAAATACAATCGATATTAATAATCCTAATGTAAATTTGAAATCATTTATGATTTATTCTCATGAAGGTAATATTGATTTCGCAGCAAAAACTTCAAATAATTTCAACTATGGTATTGCGGTTGCACCTGGAAAACCAGATCCAAATACTGGAAAACCAATACCTGGAACTGGTGAAATAAGATTCCATAACTCTGTTATTTGGACTGGTGCATTATGGGCACAAAAAGTTGAGCTACAAGGTAATTGTGAAGTTCATTCTTATGGAAATTAAAAAAAGAAAACCGGTTTTAAAACCGGTTTTTTAATTTAAAAATTTTAATTATTAAACAGCTGCAGGTGCTGGAACATCATCATGATGACTTCCGCATTTGCAACAGCTGAAAATTTCAGTATCTGGACCGACCTTAGTTGGTGGAAGCAACTTATGAGTATGACCGTCACCGACTGGTTGGCAAACACCGTCTTTAATAATGTGAACGTGACCACCGACCATAGTAATTGGAGTTTCTTTATTAATGTTTGATGGTTCGTTTAATGCATCGCTAGTTCTGCCATAGCCGGTTTCATCAAAAATCCAGTATTCGTGATGATGCGGACCCATAGCTGGAGAACCTTCAAAAACGTCAGTTACACCGATTTGTGAAGTATTTTCATTCAAAGCCAATGCACATTGTTCATTTACATAATCTGCATATTTTTTCATAGTAATTCCTTTTAATCGTTATATTATTTATAAATAAATATAAGGAGAAAGCCATGAAAGAGATTAATGAAGGACTTTTTAAGGATAAATATCAGAGATATAAAGCCGCAGTTATTAGTATTTTAAAGTCTCGTGGTATTAATGCTTTGGCATTAGGACATTATTTAGACTCATATTGTAGAGATTTTTTTACAGATAAAATGTCTGCTAATGATTGTGCAGCATCTATTGCGGAAGACAGAATTGCAAAAGAGAAAGCAATGGTCTCAGAAGCAATGCGAATTATGCGTGAACATGGGTATAGGGTAAAGCCATACAAGAAATAATATAAAAATATATCAATAATAGACCAACTATAAGATATAGTTGGCTTTTTCTGTTTAAATTTTAACAAAAAAATCAATTTTTAACCTATAAATAAAATATAAAGAATAAAATTCTATGTTAAATTGGAGGAATCAAAATGGATAAAATTCTTGAAACCCTTTCCCAAAAATTCTCAGCAGAAGAATTGAATGAGGTCAAAAAGGCTATTGAATTCACTGTTGATGAAAAGGTAAAGGCAAAGTCTGAACAAGAAGCCAAGATGATTGCCAAGAAAGCTGATGAATTTTGTCAGAAGAAGATTAAGGAAGCTGTTGAAAAGAAGACTGCCGAAATCGAAGAAATTGCTAACAAGTTCTGCGAAGAACGCTGCGATAAGTTGAGCAAGGAAGCCGATGCAAAGGTTGAATCTTATAAGAAGAAACTCGAAGAAGCTTCAGAACAGTATATCCTTGAATATTTCGATGAGAAGTTCACAGAAAAGTATGGGCAAGAACTCGAAGCTATCGAAGAAAAAGTTATTACAGGCTTGGATAAGTATCTTGAATATAACATCAACGAAAAGATTGGTCCAGAGATGATTCAGAAGACTGCATTGCAAGAAACCTGTCAGCCAATTGTTGAAGAGTTCATTCACATTCTTGAAGACAGATATGTTGCACCTAACACCACTGGTTCTAAGAGAATTCGCGAATTGAAGGCAGAAAATGCTGAAATCCGTTCTTCTCTTCAGAAGCAGCTCGATGAAAACATGCGTCTCGCTGAATTGGTCGAAAGCACTGGTAAGAAGTCTTTGATTTCTGAAAAGGTTGCTGACCTCTCTGCAGATCAACGTCTCAAGGTTCGTAAGTTCTTCAAAGAAAAGAGCTTGAACGAAACTAAGAAGGATATTGATGCTTATATCGAAATGATCCAAGAACAAGCTGACTCTATCAACGCTATGCGTTATGAAAGAGAACAATTGTTCGAAAATCATGAAAAGCCGGTTCGCAAGTCTCGCTATGTCGAAGATCGCACGAACGAAACTATCACTGAAAAGTTTAAACCAAAACGCCGTGAATTGAGCGCTCGCGAACGCATGATGCTTGGTTCCGCTAACCTAATTGATGAAAATTAACTGAAATGCGAAAAATCTAATTTTTCGTTTATAAATAAAATATAGAAATTCAGAAATAAAGTAATTTTTTAATAGGAGAAAAAACAAATGAAGATTACAAAGACACAAGCCGGTATGATGGAACGCTGGGGCAAGGCTCCTGGCGGACTCTCAGTCGCTGGCATTAAGGACAATCTTGTCCGTTATAATACTGCACGTCTTTTGGAAAACCAGCAGACTAAGAACCTCGGTTCTGAACTCTTGACTGAAGATTTTACTCAGGGCGTAGGTGCTCCACTTGGTCTTGACCAGGGTATTCCACACGGTGGTGACGCAAAGGGTGTTTTCGCACCGATTTCTTTGGCACTTGTCCGTCGTGTTTTCCCACAGCTTTTCGCTAACGTCCTTGTTGGTGTTCAGCCATTGACTGGTCCTGTCGGTCTTGCTTTCGCACTCCGTTACATTTATAAGACCAATAACCCGAACGAATTAGTCGAAGCCGCATGGAAGGCAGTTCCTCGCTTCTCTGGTTATACCGGTTCTACCGCTAACACAGATGGCGAATGGGATGCTGGTACTGGTGTTGATACTCAGTCTGCTGAAGGCTGGAAGATCACTGGACCGACCTTCGGTTCTGAAGACCCGTCTGTAAGCCGTAAGATGCCAGAACTTGGCCTTATGCTCAGCCGTCAGTCTATCGTTGCTAAGACCCGTAAGCTCGCTGCTAGCTTCTCTCTCGAATCTGCAGCTGATATTAAGGCTATGCAGGGTATCGAAATGATGACTGAAATGATCAACGTTCTCCAGCAGGAAATGACTGCAGAAATGGACCGTGAAACAATCGGCCGCTGCAAGAGCCTCTGTACTCCACGTGTTTACAACAAGGCTGATCAGACCCTCGCTAACAACGATTCCTTCATTGGTACAAACTCTCAGGAACGTTTCGGCCTCATCATCACTCACATCATGAAGGGTGTTAACGACATTCGTACCGCTACTCGTCGTGGTGCTGCTAACATCGCAGTCGTCTCCCCAGACGTTGCTACTGTTCTTCAGGTTGCTAACCCATGGTTCACCAAGGTTGCTCATGAAGTTAACGGTTCTGCAGTTACTCCGGAAATGGGTACTCTTAACGGTGTTGTTAAGGTCTTCTGTGACCAGTATGCTGTTGACGAATTCGGTGCAAACGACAACGGTGAAGTTCTCTTAGCATTCAAGGGCTCTAGCCTCTATGATGCAGGTGTTATCTTCTGCCCATACGTTACCGGTGTTGTCAACCAGGCTATCGATCCTAACGACTTCTCTCCAAGAGTCGGTATCATGAGCCGTTATGGTTTCGCACACAACATGCTTGGTGCTGAAAACTATTATCGCTTGCTCAAGTTCAACGGACTCTTCGCAGACGCTCCAGAAGCTCTCGTTTGGTAATCGTTATTGAACAAACAGATTTAAAAATACAGGTCTTTATGGCCTGTATTTTTATTTAATAATAAATAATACATATGAGATTTAAAGATTTTTATAATTTAAATGAAAGCATTTATGCAAATGTTTCTAAGCTTAAAAAACTATTTAATCTTGCATTAGATGGTGGAAACTTAGATGATTATCTTAGGGTTGATAGATATGCTCCAGAAGAATTAATACTTATTTCACCTATGATTTTAGATGAAATAACAGAAGAAGAGGTTATAAAGATTTGTGATTCTGCAGGATTCTATTGTAGTATTCATCATAATGATAAAGGAAAACCCCTTCCTTTTGACCCTATCTATATTACACCAAAGAATCAGAAAGAACCATTAAATATTGGTGCACAAGAATATTATCATTGTTCTTTGGCTGCAAATTTAGATAAAACTGGTTTACGTTTAAAATCGAGAAAGGTTGATAATGATTATGATGTATATGAAGATAGAATTTATCTAGTTCCTGTTGCATTAGCTGGTGATCCAAATGAAATAATAGACATGGTTGCATCAGAACATAATTGCGATAAATCTGAAGTTTATGTCTATAAAGTAACTTTACCTAAAGGATATGAAGTCTATCAAGATCCAACTAAGCGTGAAGCAGTATATGTAACTAATGCAATTCCACCTAAATATATTACGAAAATAAATCTGTAAACTTTTGCGCAAGAATTACCAAAAATTTTTTATAAATAAAATAGGTGTATGGGAATGGTCCCGTGCATAGGAAAATTTAGGAGAAATAACCATGAAACGTAGAGAAGACATTTACAATTTGGGTAATGACTACTTCCAGAAGACCGACGTCTACTTTGTAACTGCTGATGATGCTGCTGCATCTGCTGCTGGTGTTGCTGGTTACAAGGCATATTCTGACGGTTTGTTCCACTTCACTACTCAGCCAGTTTACGAACTTTCTGGTGGTGTTAGTGCTCTCAACAAGAGAATCTTCAACGTTCTTCCACAATCTGGTTGGACTGCACCTGAATACTTTGATGATGACAAGATCGCATCTGGTTTCAGTGCAATCAATGCTGCTTCTGCAGTCTTGAGCCCAGATTATGCAACTGGTATCGTTGTTGGTGATGAAGAAATCAAGAAAGAATGGAAGAAACCAGAATAATCATTAACAGATTATAAACAATTTAAAAAGCCTTAGAGTAAAATCTAAGGTTTTTTATTTTAATAATTCTTCAATTTTTTTATCGACTTTATAATTTTCTTTTTCCATCATACCGTCCATTGCCCAGGAAATATCTTTATTAAATTCTTCATCATTAAATACATATTTCTTGAATAGGCGAGAACGTCCAGCATTGAAATGTATATAGCATATTAGTTCGTTAGATACTATAGAAATATTACCAAATAAGTAATGACGATTAAAGCCAATAAGATACATATATTGTGAAATACGACAAGAATAAAGCTTATATTTCTTTATTATATCAATAATATCTTGTTCAATATATATTCTCTGCATATTTTATATATTAAAAAACCGGAACGTTAATTCCGGTTTTATTTTTATGTAATATTTTATTAGCGTCTATTTCTGTGATAAGCAGACTGTCTTGTTCCTGCAGCAAGGTCCATGTTAGAACCACCGAACATAGTTCCTTGAATAACAAAGAGAACAGCAGTTGGATTTTTTGCACCCATAATTCTAGAGTATAATGTCTTATAATACTTATCACCAGTTACTTTACGTGCCTTTTCGAGGAATTCTGCCTTTGCAGCATCAAGACCGATTTCAGCAGCGAGTTTTGTAAAATAACCATCTCTGATATATTCTTCACAGAGTTGAGAAAGTGGAGTTCCACCAGCAGTTCCGAAACCTTCGTCCAATGTCATGCCTTCTAAGTCAAGGTCATCTTCTAAAGCTT
>Ga0326511_10001454_pt1 | contig 19551 bp, 9 predicted proteins | sample 0_2496_0518_D_FD_203701 | JGI IMG/M metagenome (GOLD analysis project Ga0326511, IMG submission 203701) | Bovine rumen microbial communities from UC Davis, California, United States - 0_2496_0518 | ecosystem: Host-associated > Mammals > Digestive system > Stomach > Rumen | place: USA: California... | reverse complement strand
CCGCGCCCCCCCGCGTCTCCCGGTAGACGTTCCCGCCTGTAGAGACGCAGCGTGCTGCGTCTCACTGTAGACCGAGGTATCGTTTGGAGACGCAGCACGCTGCGTCTCTACAGAGGCGGTTGTTTTCACGGAGACGCGGCATGCCGCGTCTCCGCATATGTCAGGCGAAGAGGGCGCGGAAGGCTTCCTCGATGACGCTGACGGGAACGATTTCGATGTGGTAGCGACGGGCGTCGATTTCCTTGAGGTTGTATTTGGAAATGAATATCTTCTCGAATCCCAGGCGGTCGGCCTCGGCGATGCGCTGCTCCACACGGCTGACGGGGCGCACCTCGCCGCTGAGGCCCAACTCGGCGGCGAAGGCTATGCGGGGCGAGATGGGGATGTCGACGTTGGACGAGAGGATGGAGCAGGCCACGGCGAGGTCGATGGCGGGGTCGTTGACGCGGATGCCGCCGGCGATGTTGAGGAAGACGTCCTTGGTGCCGAGCTTGAAACCGCAACGTTTCTCCAGGACGGCCAGCAGCATGCTCAAACGCCTCATGTCGAAGCCGTTGGCGTTGCGCTGCGGGGTGCCGTAGACGGCGCTGGAGACGAGGCTCTGCACCTCGATGAACATGGGGCGGACGCCCTCGAGGGTGGCGGCCACGGCGGCGCCGCTGAGGGTCTCGTCGCGCTGGCCCAGGAGGAATTCGCTGGGGTTGGGCACCTCGCGCAGGCCGTTGCCCTGCATCTCGAAGATGCCTATCTCGGCCGTGGAGCCGAAGCGGTTTTTCAACGCGCGGAGGATGCGGTAGCCGTAGTTGCGGTCGCCCTCGAACTGGAGGACGGCGTCGACGATGTGCTCCATCACCTTGGGTCCGGCCAGGGTGCCGTCCTTGGTGATGTGGCCGATGAGGAGCACGGGCACTCCGGTGGTCTTGGCGTAGTGCTGGAACTCGGTGGTGCACTGGCGTATCTGGCTCACGCTGCCGGCGGGCGACTCCACGTCCTCGGTGGTGACGGTCTGTATGGAGTCCACGATGAGGAGGTCGGGCTGCACGGCGTCGATATGCTCGAAGATGCGCTGCGTGACAGTCTCGCTGACAACATAAAGGTCTGGTGTGGCAGAGTGGCTGAGTGGCTGAGTGGCTGAGTGGCCGAGTGACTGTGTGGCAGAGTGGCTGAGTGACTCTGCCACTCTGCCACTCTCCAACCTGTCGGCGCGCATCTTTATTTGCTGTTCGCTTTCCTCGCCGCTGACGTAGAGGAGCTTGCGGTCGTGGATGGAGAGGGCCGTCTGCAGCAGGAGGGTGCTCTTGCCGATGCCGGGCTCGCCGCCGAGAAGCAGCAGGCTGCCGGGAACGATGCCACCGCCGAGCACGCGGTCGAACTCGGCGCAGTGGGTAGGCAGACGCTTGGTTTCGCTGTAGGTAACATCTTGTATACGTTTTGGAAGCGATTGCATCTTTCCGCTTTCCACTTTCCGTTTTCCACTTTCCGTTTTCACCACCTCCTCGACGAAGGTGCCGAACTTGCCGCACTCCGGGCAGCGGCCGAGCCACGAGCTGCTCTGATAGCCGCATTCCTGACAGAAATAATATGATTTCGCTTTTGCCATAGTCTAGTGTTTTTTATTATGTTTGCGCTGCAGGTGCGACGCCAGGGCGGCGGCGAGGATAATGGCGCCGGCGATGGCGATGGTCACCTTGAGGGCGGTGAAACCGGTGGTGGCGGCGAGGCGGAGTTGATTGGTGACGATGTAGTAGGCCGTCCAGAAGATGCCGCCTCCGGGCACCAGGGGGATGATGCCGCAGATGAGGAACACCGTGACGGGGCAGCGCCGGGTGACGGCCAGCAGGTGCGCCATGACGGCCACGGCGAGAGCGCCGAGGAAGGCGGCGCCGACCACATGGGTGGGGCCTGCCGATGCCAGTAGCAGGTAGACGGCCCAGCCCGCCGTGCCCGCCAGGCCGCATTCGAGATAGTAGCGTCGCGGGGCGCCGAAGAGGGCGGAGAAGCCGATGGTGCCGATGAAGGCGGCGGGGAGCTGGATGTACCAGGCGGAGGCCAGGGGGTCCTTCACCGGAGAGCCGAGTTGCATGATGCCGCCGGAGAAAAGTCCGTCGACGATGAAGGCCAGGGCGACGCCGAGGGCGATGCAGAGGAAGGCCAGGAAAGCGTCGGTGAGGCGTGTGGTGCCGGCGATGTAGTCCTCGTTGGCCAGGTCGCGGATGCCGTTGGTGAAGGGTACTCCGGGGACGAGGGCTATGATGGTGCCGATGATCATGTTGGGGAGGTGGAGAGGGGCTGAGGGGCTGAGTGGCTGGGTGGCTGAGTGGCTGAGTGGCTGGGTGGCTGAGTGGCTGAGTAGAAGAGTGGATAAGTGGACAGCGAGGATGCAGAGCAGTCCGCCGACGAGGCCGCCGGCGACGTTGCCGATGAGGCGCGAGAGGTGGGGGCTGACGTAGGCCATGAAGGTTCCGAGGACGAGACCGCAGGCGAGGGTGGCCGCGGCGTCCGTCAGGCTGCCGCCGAAGAGGATGCTGAAGGCGGAGACGCCGAGGGCGATGCCGAGGATGATTTCCCAGGCGGGATGGCCGGGGGCGGTGCGGATGGCCTGCAGACGGGAGGCGAGCTCGGAGACCGACATTGGAGCGCCGGCGGGACGCCGGCTCACAGAGACGCCATCCTGGGCCATGCCGGCGGGACGCCGGCGCTCCACCTCGCGGCTCAGCTGGTTCACCTCCACCACACGGCTGAGCTGCGTGCCCTTGATGGGGATGAACTCGGCGCGGGCGTAGTGCTGTCCGGTGGCGATGATGCCGTTGCTGAGCACGAAGAAGCTCTCGTCCTCGACGCCGTAGGCTGCGGCGATGCGTTCCATGGTCTCCTCCACGCGGCTGATTTCCGCCCCGTTCTCGAGGAGGATGTGGCCGGCCTCGGTGGCCAGCTGCAAGGCTTGTTCCTGGTCAGCGGTCATTCGTCGAGGGGTTTGTAGAAGTCATTGCGATAGAGGAAGATCACGCTATAGCAGAGCGACGTGAGAAAAGAGGTTGCATGCGCGACAATGTCCACTGTTGTATACAGGCCGTCCCACATCATGTTGCCGGAAAAGGCCGAGAGAAGGGAGAATATCAGCGAACTGAGCAGCGGCAACGCCACGGCACCGCAGGTGAACGCGATGGCCAGCACGTTGAGCCTCGCCATGAACATGCGGACAATGACGAAAAGCGTGACGACCGTGTAGGCCAACGACAATGTGCCCAAAACATAGTACTTCCACATGGCATCGGGGTCCGGCAAGGGGTCTTGGGGGAAGAACCCGTTGACGAAGACCGGCAGTTTGGCGGCCGTCAGCGTTATCAGCAGCGTCAGCATCAACTTCGGGAAACGGCCCGACCACTTGGCGCCGCGGTACATGCAGTAGACGGAATACAGCAGGATGGCGATATAGCCGAAAGCGAAAACATGCTTCACTATCTGGTACAACGCCGACGGGTAGTCGTCGGTGTAGTAGTGCCATATTTCGTCGATGGCGAACAGCGGCGGCAGCAGCGCCACTACAATTTCCCAGGGGTTGTATTTCTTCAAAAGGTCCATTGTATTTACAAATTCTTTAACCGTTGGTTTAACATGTCATATATTGTCTGTGGTTTCTTGTTCAGATACTCAATTCCAATACGATTCTTCGCACAAAGGAGTAAAGCATTGGCATTCCACGGTCTACCCCCCCCATTTCTGAATAATGTCGTATCCGACTTTGTGGCACGTACTTGCGATAGTGAACATTAATTACACCAAGTCCCTTGCCGTATCTCGTTGGTATTGTATCTAACTCAAATCGTTCAATGTCGGCAAAGAGGAATTCCTGCCTCTTGCCCCCATGCTGACATACCACCTTGTCATCCATAATTATAATGGCGGGACGTTTCGTCAAGCGCTCCCACAGGGCATAAACAAAGTAGAATATTGGCATTAAACCCAATATAATAAAGCCAACCCATCCTTCCCACTCTTTTCTTGCTGAGGGAACAGCTGCTAATAACCATATATCCATGCCCCAGAATGCCAAAAGACCGAGGAGTGCCCACCAGAACCTTCCTCCGCAAAGGGAATGGTATATACGGACTTCATTCATTGCTTTAGAATTCGTCGATGAGTTTGTCGATGCGGTAGACTTTGTCGCCACGGTGGACACCCCTCCGGCCTGCGGCCACCTCCCCTTGGGAAGGGGAGGAATCCTCGATTTTGAAGCCTGCGGCCACCTCCCCTTGGGAAGGGGAGGAATCGTCGTTTTTGAAGCCTGCGGCCACCTCCCCTTGGGAAGGGGAGGAATCCTCGATTTTGAAGCTGAAGCGGTCGCCCTGGTGCACTTCGGGCACGGGGTCGCGGTCGGTGCGGAGCTCGTGGATGGTGGCGCGGTAGACGCCGGTGGTTTCGCCGATGACCATCACCTCGTCGCCGACGCGGAGGGTCTCGTCGGTCTGCAGCTGCACCTCGGCCACGCCGATGCGGCCGAAGTAGTTGTGCACGGGGCCGAGGTAGACCTTGTTTTCGGTGGCCTGCGAGCCGTAGCGTTCGCTCCACTCGCCGAGACGGCGGCCGAGGTAGTAGCCGTCCCAGAAGCCGCGATTGAAGACCGTCGAAAGGCGGCGTGTCCACTCGGCGATGCGTTCCTGCGTGTAGGTGCCGTTGGCGATGGCCTCCACGGCTTCGCGGTAGCACTCGGTGACGGTGCGGACGTAGTCGGCGCTACGGCCCCGCCCCTCGATTTTCAGTACACGCACCCCGGCCTTCACAATCTTGTCCAGGAAACCGATGGTGCAGAGGTCCTTGGGCGACATGATGTACTCGTTGTCGATCTCCAGTTCGAGGTCGCTCTCCTTGTCCTTGACGATGTAACCGCGACGGCAGGGCTGGAGGCAGGCGCCGCGGTTGGCGGAGTAGTTGTAGTTGTCGAGCGAGAGGTAGCACTTGCCGCTGACGCTCATGCAAAGGGCACCGTGGGCGAAGACCTCCACCTGCACCAGCTCGCCCTTGGGGCCGCGGATGTCGTTGTCGCGGATGAACTGTGTGATTTCCGCCACCTGGCGCAGGGGTAGTTCGCGGGCGGTGACGATGACGTCGGCGAAGCGGGAGTAGTAGCGCACAGCCTCGGTGTTGGAGACGTTGCACTGGGTGGAGATGTGCACCTCGAGGCCAATCTGGTTGGCGTAGGTGATGACGGCCATGTCGCTGGCGATGATGGCCGATACACCCGCCTCCTTGGCGGCGTGGAGCAGGGCGTGCATCTCCTCGATTTCATCATTATATATAATGGTGTTCACCGTGAGGTAGGTACGCACGGGGAGCCTCACTGGCCTCACCCCTGCCCCCTCTCCAGAGGGAGAGGGGAAAGCTGCCGCGTTGTTGCAGATTTCGACGATACGCGGGAGGTCGCCGACGGTGAAGTTGGCGGCCGAGCGCGAGCGCATATTCAGTTTGCCGACACCGAAGTACACGGCGTTGGCGCCGCCCTGGATGGCGGCCTGCAGGCTCTCGTAGGAGCCCACGGGCGACATGATTTCAATGTTATTCTGCATAGAGGTCTTTCAAGTTCATGGTGGTCCATTTGGTGGGGACGAGCTTGGTGTCCGTCATGGTGGCGTCGAGGTTGGTGATGCGTCCGGCGAGGGCCTGCTCCACAAAACCGCAGAAGAGGTCCACGCTGCCGGGCAGCCAGGTGGCCACCTCGTGGCCGACGCCGGGGAAGCGGATAATCCAGCAGGGGATGTCCTGCTTCTGCATCTGCTTGTAGACCTTCTTGGCGCCGTAGAGGGCATAGGAGAGCACGGGCGGGAACTTCTTGTAGGACACTATCTTGTCCTTTTCGCCGTGGAGGAGCATGGTGGGTGCCGGAGGAGTCTTCCAGGTGGGTTTGCCGTGGCTCATGATGCCACCGGAATAGGGCACCACGGCGGCGGGTTTCCAGCCCTTGGGGAGCACGGAGACCTGCGGCAGGCCATTGGCGCGGCACCAGTCGAGCTGCAGCACCGTGATGGCGCCCGCGGAGGAGCCCGTCAGCACCAGCCGCGAGGTGTCGACGTCCAGCTCGGCGGCGTGGTCACACACCCAGCCGACGGCGGCGGCGCAGTCCTCGACGGCGAGGTCGATGCAATATTGGAACATGCCCTGCAGGCCACTGATGCCGCTGAACTCCTTCGTCTTGACGGTGTCCTTCAGGCCCAGACGGTAGTCGATGCTGACCACGGTGTAGCCACGCTCGGAGAGGAGGTTGCCGATGGTGCGCTGCAGGCCGTTGTTGCGCTCGCCGCTGACGAAGCCGCCACCGAAGACCGCCAGCACACAGGCCTTGTCGGCACGGGGCTGGGCCGGGCGGTAGACGTCGAGGTAGAGCGTCGAGTCGCGCTGCACAAAGGGGTAGGTCTTCACCTCCTGGGCCTGCGCCAGCGTGAAGCAGAATGCAAATAACAGCAAGGTTAGTTTTTTCATTCCGGTTTTAGTTTTTAAGTTTAAGCATTAGAGACTGAAGGTGAAGCCGGTGGAGATGGTGAAGAGGTCGGCGGTGAAGGGGCCGGAGTAGCTGTCGGAGCCGAAGATGTCGCTGAGCCAGTTGAAGCCGACCTTGACGTTGAACTTCATCCGCTGGCCGCCTATGCGGAAGAGGAACTGGGGTTCGACGAGGAAGTTGGCGGTGGAGTAGGTCTGGTCACTGCCGGCAATAAGGTTGCCGTTGTCGTCGTACTTCTTGTAGTCGAAATCAGGCAGATAGGCGCCTAGTTTGAGGCCGAAGGCCAAGTCGATGTGGGCCGCCGTGAGGTCGTGCCAGCCGATGTTGGCCTGGGCAAAGGGGAGGAAGAAGTTGCCGGAATAGCCGTACTGATGGAAAGTGGTGGTGTCGTTCTCGTTGGCGTGGGAGGAGCTGATGTTGTCGCGCCAGGCACCGCCGAGGCCCAAGCCGACGTATGTCTCCACCACGGCGTTTTCGCTCAGGGGGAAGTATGCACCGGGGGCGAGCTGGGCGTAGAGATTGTCGCCGCCATAGTTGAAGTGGGCCTGACCGGCGAGCCAGTCGTTGAAGCCGTAAGAGGCGGTGGCGTTGAGGGTGAAAACGTCAGGAATGACCCACGTCGAAAGGCCCAGCGAGGCGTCGACGCGGACGTCCTCGGCATGGTTGATCAGGGGAATGTCCACCGCCTGGGGGTGGTAGATACTGCACGAAGAGACCGCCATTGCGGCAGCGGCAACAAGGGAGAGAACATGTATTCTTTTCATCATATTACATTATTTATTTTTGAACACTGAACGCAGCAAGGGGAAAAATATTGTGTACGTGCAATAAAAAGATTCTCTTTGCGTTTATGGCTGCATGTTGATAGGAGAAACGATAGCATTGTTCGTTGCGGTGTCGTGGACGGCGACGGCGCTCTTTGCCGAGGTGGCATCGAAGCGCATGGGCTCCCTGCCGCTGAACACCATCCGCATGACCATGTCGCTCTTGCTGCTGGCGGCGACGCTGTGGCTCACCATGGGCGTCCCCTGGCCACGCTATGCCGACGGCGGTACCTGGGGCTGGCTGGCCCTGAGCGGCGTGGTGGGCTACGTCATCGGCGACTACTGCCTCATGCAGGGCTACATCCTCATCGGCTCGCGCATCGGGCAGCTCTTCATGACCCTCTCCGCCCCCACGGCGGCCATCACGGGCTACCTGCTCCTCGGCGAGCAGATGCACTGGCTTGCCATCCTCGGCATGGTGGTGACGCTGAGCGGTATAGCGATGTCCATACTGTCGGCCTCACCCCAACCCCTCTCCCAAGGAGAGGGGCACAGACCCCAACAGCCTGCGTCAGCCTCCCCTCTCCTTGGGAGAGGGGCTGGGGTGAGGCTTTCCCTCCCCCCTCGCGGCATCTTCTACGCCTCGATGGCGGGCATCTGCCAGGGTTTCGGACTGGTGCTGAGCAAGATAGGACTGGAGCGCTACGACGCCGCCATTGCCGTCGCAGGGCTGAGCGGCGACGCTGTGGCCGAGGGTGCCGCGGTGTCCCTGCCGCTCTTCCTCTCCGTGCCCTTTGCCGCCACCATGATCCGCGCCTCCATCGGCCTCGTCGGGTTCTTCGTGCTGCTGGCCGTCTTCAACCGCGACTGGAAAGAGCGTCTCTCCCACGCCGTGCACGACCGCAAGGCCATGTGGTGCCTGCTGGGCGCCACGGTCTTCGGCCCCTTCATCGGCGTCAGTGCCTCGCTGCTGGCCACGCAGTACACCTCCACCGGCATCGCCCAGACCCTCTTCGCCCTCACCCCCGTGCTCATCATCGCCCCCGCGGCGCTGCTCTTCCACCAGAGGGTGACGGTGCGCGAGGTGGTGGGTGCCGTCGTCTCGGTGGTCGGCGTATGCCTCTTCTTCATCTGATTTCCGCCCCGCAAAACGGCCTGTTTTTGACACTTTTTCCCTATTTTCCAACCTACTGGTAATCAGTACCGCTAACCTATCATCTTCTTCCCATCTTCTTACCACGTTCATACCCTCTTTTAACGAAAATGCACCAGAGAAAAACATGGAGGGAAGAGCGGGTGAAAAGGGGCTGTCGGCGAGGGGTTGAAAAATAGTTTTGTCCATATGAAGAAAATTTTGTAATTTTGCAGCCACTATTTACAAAATAAGAATACCTTATGAAGAAATTGTACAAAGTGTTCCGTACCGACGTAAAGGACATTACACGATACTACATGATACTGGTCAACGAGACCCGCAGCCAGCGCCTCGTAGGCAGCACCAACGAGTGGGTGCTGGACAACTACTACATGGTCAGCGAGCAGGAGAAGCTCATGGTGGGCGAACTGAAGGGCGTGGAGAGCGGAGAGTGGAAAGTGGAGAGCGGCGGGCGAGTGGAGGTGCTGTGGAAGCTGCTGGACGGATTTGTCGAGCGCAGCCACTGCGAGGTGGACAAAGCCCTGCTCTTCCGCTACCTGCGCCAGGTGCAGCAGCGCGAGAAGGACTACCTCTCCTACCCCGAAGTGACGGCCCTGCTGCCCTTGATGAAGGCACTGCTCATCAACAAACTGGCAATCCTCTGCCGCGAGCTGGAGGCCGAAGGGGCTCAGCACTACCGCCCCACGGAGAAACCCTCGGCCGAAGGCCTCGAGCGTGCCGCGAGGCAGAACTTCCGCATGATGAACATCTTCAACTCGCTGAAGAAGATGACCAAACTGCCCATGGCCGAACTCATCGACGCCGTCTCCTTCTCCGAGCGCATGCTGAAAGACGAGAAAGCCGGCATGTACGACCAGATGCAGGACAAGACCAAGGAGGACTACCGCGCCCGGATTGTCCGCCTCTGCCGCAAGCGCAAGGTGAAGGAATACGACCTGGTGAAGAAACTCGTCGAGAGCGACGAGCATGTGGGCTGGGCCCTCTTCCCGCCGAAGCGCTGGAAGGTCCGTGCAAGGCTCTACATCTGGATCATCGTCCTGGCCTCGTTGGCCGGGGCCGCAGCGGTGGCGTGGGTGACGACGAACTGTGACCTGTGGATAAAGGCCTTGATGACCGTGCTGCTGGCGGTGCCCGTCAGCCAGGTGGCCATCGACCTCTTCAACTGGCTCCTCGCCAAACTGCACAAGCCGCAAGGCACCTTCAAGCTTAAATTCAAGGACGGCCTCATCCCCGACCAATATGCCACCATGGTCATCATGCCCACCATCCTCAAGAGCAAGGAGAAGGTCGAGGAACTGATGGGGGTGCTGGAGATGTACTACCTGTCGAACATCAACCGCGGCGAAGGAAAGATAGAAAACGGCTGCGCCCGGTTCAACAACATCTATTACACGCTGGTCGGCGACGCCGCCTCGTACAAGGAGGCCGACGCCCCGTGGGACGAGGAGGTCTCCGAAGCCGGCCTGCGGATGGTGCGCGAACTCAACGAGAAATACGGTGCTCCGATATTCAACTTCGTCTACCGCCGCCGTGCCTGGAGCGAAGGCGAGCAGACCTGGCTGGGCCACGAGCGCAAACGTGGCGCCATCCTCCACTTCAACGACCTGCTCCTCGGCCAGACCTCCGGGGAGGAGAAGCAGAAGCGCTTCCGCACGGAGACCGTCAGCCAGTGGAGAACGAAAAGTTCCACTCCGATACGCTTCGTCATTACCCTCGACACCGATACGGAGCTGGTGCTCTACTCGGCACAGAAGCTCATCGGGGCGATGGCGCATCCGCTCAACGTGGCGCAGCTGTCGAAAGACGGCAAACGCGTGGACCGCGGCTACGGCATCATGCAGCCCCGCGTCAACGTCGACGTCGAGGTGACCAACAAGAGCCGCTACGCGCAGCTGATGGCCGGACTCGGCGGACTGGACGTCTACACCACCGCCAGCTTCGAGCTCTATCAGGACATATTCAACGAGGGCACCTTCTGCGGCAAGGGCATCTACGACCTGCGCGTGTTCCAGCAGGTGCTCAAAGGGACGTTCCCGGAGAACCTCATCCTCAGCCACGACCTGCTCGAGGGCTGCCACATACGCTGCGGCCTCATCAACGACGTGGAGGTCTTCGACGACAACCCCTCCAACTACATCGACGACGCCAAGCGCCACCATCGCTGGACGCGCGGCGACTGGCAAATCATCTCCTGGCTCACGCCCCATGTGCGCAACGAGCGTGGCCAGCGCGTGAAGAACCAGGTGAACACCATCGGCCGCTGGAAAATATTCGACAACCTGCGCCGGTCGGTGCTCAGCCTGAGCGTGATGCTGATGGTCTTTGCGGGCTACGCCCTCGCCATCGCTCACGGCACGCGCCCCAGCCCGGCGTGGTTCCTGCTCGTGGCAGCCATCGTAGTGGCCAGTCCCATCGTCTTCTTCATTGTGGGACAGGTGACCAAGCTGCCGCGCTTCGGGCGACGCTACAAATACTACATGACCCTCATGCGAGGCTTCCGCGTCATCGTCTACCGCTCGGCGGTGCAGTTCGCACTGCTGCCCAAGGAGGCGTGGATGTACACCGACGCCGCCGTGCGTGCCTGCTGGCGCATGTGGGTCAGCAAGCATGACCTGCTGGCCTGGATCACCAGCGACGAGGCCGCCAAAAGCACCAAAGGCACGCTGGGCGACTATGTGAAGAAATTCTGGTTCAACTACGTCGCCGCCGTTGTCCTTATCCTTATCACCTGCCAAATGCTTGGCCCGAACACCTCCGACTACATCCCCACGGGCGACATCGTTGCCGCCGTCTTCGCCGCCATCGCCTGTGCCGTGTGGGTGGCAGCGCCCTTCGTCATGTACCGCCTTGGGAAGAAATTCCCCCAGGAACGCAAGACCCTCTCCGAACAGGAAACCTCGGAGGTCCGCCAGCTGGCCAAGGACACCTGGCACTTCTTCGACACCCTCCTCACCGAGGAGACCCACTGGCTCATCCCCGACAACTACCAGCTTGGGCGCGAACCGCTAACCGACTACAAGACCTCGCCCACCAACATTGGATTCTCCCTCACCGCCGTCGTCAGTGCCGACACGCTGGGGTTCATCAGCCACGAAGACGCGGTGAAGCGTATCGGCTACATCATGGATACCGTCGAAACCCTCGAGAAATGGAACGGCCACCTTTACAACTGGTACGACATCCACTCCCTGCGCAAGCTCCCCAACTTCTTCGTCAGCACGGCCGACAGCGGCAACTTCGTGGCCTGCCTCTACGTCGTAAAGGGATGGCTGGAGACCCTCGACGGCGAAGCGCGCGGCGAGGACACCGACGCCCTGTTGGCCAAGGTGCAACGCCTTATCTCCCAGACCGACTTCTCCAAGCTTTACAATCCCGAGCTCGACGTCTTCAGCATCGGCTACGACGACACCTCGCACACCCTCCTCCCCTACCACTACAACAACTTCGCCTCCGAAGCACGCCTCACCTCCTTCCTCACCATCGCCCAGGGAGACGCCCCCTACAAGCACTGGTTCTGCCTCGACAAGACCCTCGTGCAATACAAAGGCTACAAGGGCGTGGCATCGTGGTACGGCACCATGTTCGAATACTTCATGCCGCTCATCTTCCTCCCCACCTATCGCCACACCCTCATGGACGAAACCTACAGCTTCGCCATCCGCGCCCAGCGGGCCTTCAACAACCCATGGGGTATCAGCGAAACCGCCTACAACGAACTGGACGACGCCCGCAACTACAAGTACCACGCCTTCGGCGTCCCCTACCTCAAGTTCCAGAACACCACTCCCGACCGTATCGTCATCTCCCCCTACTCCTCGCTGCTCGCCATCTCCGCCGACGACCGCGCTGTCTACACCAACATGCAGGCACTGAAACAGCTGGACATGACCGACGAATACGGCTTCTTCGAGAGCTACGACGACGAAGACCACGTAACCGTCAAAGCCCACTACGCCCACCACCAGGGCATGATACTGGCCTCCCTGACCAACTACCTGCAACACAACCGCCTGCAGCACCTCTTCATGCAATCCCCCGTCATGCAAAGCATGGAGACCCTGCTGAAAGAGAAAGCCCAGGTCAAACCCTACATAGACCTGAAAGTGACTCAATACAAGCGCTACCAATACAGCAAAGTGCAAACCGAAAGCGACGCGCGCGACTTCGACGGCATCGCCAACGTGCCCGAAATCGGTGTCGTCAGCAACGGCGAATACACCGTCATGGTCAACGACCGCGGCTCCGGATTCTCGCGCTACAAGAACATCATGCTCAACCGCTACCGCAAAATCTCCGCCGACCACTACGGCACCTTCCTCTTCGTCCGCAACCTCGCCACCGACGCCCTTTGGAGCGCCACCTACGCCCCCTTGGATGTTATGCCATCCGGCTACCACGTATCCTTCGCCAGCGACAAAATAAAATTCTCCCGCGAGGACGACGGCATCGTCACCCAAACCGAAATCACCGTCCTCAAGGACCGCTCCGCCGAACTGCGCCGCTTCACCTTCACCAACCACACCCCTGCTCCCGTCGACCTCGAACTGACATCCTACGGCGAGGTCCTCCTCGCCCCTGCCGCCGAAGACGAGAGCCACCGCGTCTTCGCCGCCATGAAGGTGCTCTCCGAATACGACCCCTCTCACCAGGCGCTCCTCTTCAACCGCCCTGGAGCCCACAACTCCCGCAATTTCCTCCTGCACCGCCTGTGGGTGGATAGTGACGCAGCAAGTGACAAAGTAACTGAGTCGCCGAGTGACAGAGCCACCCAGCCGCCCCTTGTCGAGTACGAGACATCGCGCATGAACTTCCTCGGCCGTGGCGGCAGTCTGCGCCACGCCGATATCATCGAGAGCCGCCGCACCCTCACCGGCACCGTCGGCACCACCCTCGACCCCGTCTTCTCCATGCGTCGCCGACTCCATGTCGAGCCCGGCATGAAAGCCGAAGCCTTCCTCCTGACCGCCTTCGGCAAAGCCCGCGAACAGCTGCTCCAGCTCTCCGGGCAGTACCAATCGGCCCTCGACGTGGAGCATGCCTTCAAGACCGCTTCCGTTTTCAACAACATGCGGACCTCCCTCTCCCTCCTCAAGGGAAGCCAGATGCAGCTCTACGCCTCCCTGGCCAAATACATGGCACAGACCGCCACCCTCGGCAACGAACGCAACGACCTCCTCGCCCGGAACACCCTCTCGCAGAGCGGTCTCTGGCGCTTCGGCATCAGTGGCGACCTGGCAATCATCCTTCTTGAAATAGACTCTATGGAGCGCTCAGGATTCGCCAAGGAACTCCTCCGCGCCTTCGAGTACTACAAGGTCCACGGACTCCTGCTCGACCTCGTCTTCATCAACGATGCCCCCGACAAGGAGCGCGACGCCCTGACCCACTTCATTCTCGGCATGGCCAACACCGAACACCTTTGGGCCACCCACAGCGACGCCGGCAAGGTCTATGTCCTCAACGGCAACGACATCAGCGATGCCGAGCGCACACTCCTCCGCGTCGTCGCACGCCTCTCCTTCTCCACCGCCGAAGGCATCACCATCGCCCAGCAGCTCCGCCGCCTCGAGGTCGCCAACCAGCACTACCAGGACAAGGTGGAATACCCCGTGCTGCGTCCCAAGCGCGACTTCCGCGTATGGAGCGACCTGGAGTTCTACAACCAGTACGGCGGCTTCGACAACGACGGCCGCGACTACGTGGTTACCAACACCAACACCCCCATGCCGTGGATCAACGTCATCGCCAACGAGCACCACTTCGGCTGCATCGTCTCCTCCACCATGGCGGGCTTCACCTTCGCCCACAACGCGCAGCAGTTCAAGCTCACCGGCTGGAGCAACGACATCGTCCGCGACAATGCCTCCGAGATGCTCCTCGTCAACCGCCGCCAGTTCCTCCCCGCCACCGCGCGCCATTCCCAGGGCTGGTCGGCCTTCGACGCCGAGTACGACGACGGCCTCGCCGTCAAGGTGCGCACCTTCGTATCTGTCGACAAACCGGAGAAGTACTACCAAATCAAGGTGCACAACAGTTCGGCCGAGAGTCGGCAGGTGCAGCTGGACATGGTCTACAAGCTTGTCCTGGGGATGTGCGAGGAGGAGACGGCCCGCTACCTGCATTCCGAATGGGACGAGCAGGCCAACAGCCTCCTCGTGCGCAACGTCTACCACCCCATCTACTACGACCACATCCTGCGCCTCTCCTGCACGGAGAAGCTCACCGACATTTCCATGCACTACCCCAACCGCAAACGGCTGGGGCTCCTTCTGTCCCTCGCCCCCGGCGAAGAGAAGGAACTGGCATTCATCATTGCAAGTTACAGAGTAACTGAGTCGCAAAGTGACAGAGTGGCTACGCAGTCAGACAACTCAGCCACCCAGCCACTCATCACTCATCACTCATCACTCATCACTCCCCACCCAGCCACCCTGGACACCATCTATGCCGAGTTCGACCGCGTGGTGTCCTACTGGGACGAGAAACTCAGCCACATCCAGGTGGAGACGCCCGACCGCGCCCTCAACCACATGCTGAACCGCTGGTACCTCTACCAGGTCTACGCCTCGCGGCTTTTCGCCCGCGCGGGCTTCTACCAGGTCGGCGGCGCCACGGGCTTCCGCGACCAGCTGCAGGACGTGATGTCGCTGCTCTACAGCGACCCGGAGTATGCCCGTCGCCAGATTCTCGACCACGCCGCCCACCAGTTCCCCGAAGGCGACGTCCTCCACTGGTGGCACGAGAGTCTCAAGCTCGGCGCCCGCACGACCTTCAGCGACGACTACCTGTGGCTCCTCTTCGTCACCTACCAGTACGTGCAAGTGACGGGCGACACCTCGATACTGGGCGAGCAGGTGCCCTTCTGCCACGCCGAACCCCTCGCCCCGGGCGAAGCCGAACGCGGCATGCACTACGAGTGTGGCAAAGTAACCGAGTCAGCCACTCTCTACGACCACCTCCGCCGTGCCGTCGACCGCTCCCTCTCCCGCATGGGCCGCCACGGCCTGCCCCTGATGGGCTGCGGCGACTGGAACGACGGCATGTCCGCCGTAGGCGTCGGCGGCAAGGGCGAGAGCGTCTGGGTAGCCTTCTTCCTCTGCGACCTACTGCCGAAGATGGAAGAACTGACGGTGATTGCCAGCAAGATGCCGGCGCTCCAAGCCGACCTCGCCTACTGCCAGCACCTCCACGACGCTCGCATCCGCCTCGTCGACGCCCTCCAGTCCAACACCTGGGACGGCAACTGGTTCCTCCGCGCCTTCTTCGACAACGGCGACCCCATCGGCTCGCGCAACAACATCGAGTGCCAGATCGACCTCATCACCCAGGCCTGGTCCATCCTAACCGACGTCGCCACCCCCGAGCAGAAGCAGTCCGTCCTCCGCGAAACCGACCGCCGACTCGTCAACCGCGAACACGAAATCATCCAGCTTCTCACCCCCGCCTTCAAGGACTCCAACCCCTCGCCGGGCTACATCATGAACTACCCCGTCGGCCTCCGCGAAAACGGCGGCCAGTACACCCACGGCGCCATGTGGTACATCATGGCCAAACTCAAGGAAGGCCAACGCGACGAAGCCTACTACCTCTACTCCATCATCAACCCCGTGCACCGCACCCACTCCCTGGCCGACGTGCTGAAGTACAAGGTCGAACCCTACTGCATTGCCGCCGACATCTACTCCAACCCGCAGCACCCCGGCCGCGGCGGATGGACCTGGTACACCGGCTCCGCCTCCTGGGCCTACAAGACCGGCATCGAGAACATCCTCGGCCTCCACAAACAGGGCGACACCATCGTCCTCGACCCTCGCGTGCCCACCGAGTGGCCCTCCTTCTCCCTCCGCTACCGTTTCGGCCAGTCGATGTACATCATCCGCTACACAAGGCCCAACACCACTCAGCCACTTATCCACACTGACACACAGCCACTTAACCACTCCATCACGCTCGTCGACGACGGTAAAGAACATGAAATTGTAATCAATTGATAAACAGCACACTTATCCTACCATCTTCTTCCCATCTTCTTACCATCCTCTTACCCTCTTATTCCCCTCCTCTTTTCTGGAAGAAGATGATAGGAACAAGGAACGAATCAAAAAAATGAAAAACAGCAATATGAAACGAATCTTTCTATTTTTCCTCTCACTGGCGTTAGCAGAAGTATCCCTTTGGGCCTACGAGCCTACCACCCTGCAGCCCCTGAAGAGTCCTGACGGACGGCTGGAGATGACCTTCAAACTCTGGGACGGCCCCGGCGGCGACGGGCACATCACCTACAGCCTCTACCGCGACGGCAAGCCCGTGGTGCTCGATTCGCGCATGGGCTTCACACTGGAGTGGCGCAAGAGCGACCTCGCCAGCGGCTTTAGAATCAGACATATACAATTCGACAGCGTGGACGAAGTCTGGCATCCCGTGTGGGGCGAAGAATCGAACATACGCAACCACTACAACGAAATGAAGGTGGACTTGTGCCAGGATTACTATCTGGACCATGAGGGCAAACGCGTCGACAAGCCGACAGTGATGGTGATACGCTTTCGAATATACGACGACGGGTTGGGATTCCGCTATGAATTCCCCTCCGAGGTAGCCGTTGATCTGAATAGCGGAAGGGCTGTCTACAACTCCCTCGTCACCTTCTGGCTGACCGACGAGCTGACGGAGTTCTGCCTCACCGGCGACCACACGGCATGGTGGATTCCCGGCGACTACGACACACAGGAGTTCAACTACACCCAGAGCCGCCTCTCCGAGGTGCGCCGTCTGCACAACAACCCCCACCTCACCGGCGGATGGCCCTGGAAGAGTTTCTCCGACACCGGATTGCAGACCGCCCTGCAGATGAAGACCGACGACGGCCTCTACATCAACATCCACGAGGCCGCCGTGCTCGACTTTCCCACCATGAACCTGGATTTGCAAGTGGAAAACGGAAAACGGAAAGTGGAAAACAATGCTACGCAGGACAGCGTCAGTCCACTTTCCACTTTCCACTTTCCACTTTTCACTTTAAAAGTTCACCTCACGCCCGACGCCACAGGCTATGTGGGCCGACTGCAGTCGCCCTGCTATACCCCTTGGCGCACCGTCCAGGTGTGCGAGAAGGCCACCGACGTGCTGCGTTCGCGCCTCATCCTCAACCTCAACGAGCCCTGCGCCTTGGAGGATGTCAGCTGGATACACCCCGTGAAGTACATGGGCGTGTGGTGGGAGATGATCAGCGACCACAGCACGTGGGGCTACACCAACGACTTCCCCTCGGTGCGCCTGCCGGGCGACCCCTCGCTGCCGCCGTCGCTGCAGGGCACCGTCACCGACTACACCAAGGCCAAGCCCCACGGCCGCCACGGGGCCAACAACGCCAATGTGCGCCGCTACATCGACTTCGCCGCCGAGCACGGTTTCGACGCATTGCTCATCGAGGGGTGGAACATCGGCTGGGAAGACTGGTACGGCAAGGACAAGGACTACGTCTTCGACTTCCAGACACCCTACCCCGACTTCGACCTGCCGGCGCTGAACGAGTATGCCCACCGCAAGGGCATCCGCCTCATTATGCACCACGAGAGCAGCTCGTCGGTCTCCAACTACGAGCGCTTCATGGAGCCTGCCTATAACCTGATGAATAAGTACGGCTACGACGCCGTCAAGAGTGGCTACGTGGGCCGCATCGTGCCCCACGGCGAGCACCACTACAGCCAGCCCATCATCAACCACTACCACCGCGCCATCGTCGAGGCCGCGAAGCACAAGATTATGGTGAACGCCCACGAGGCGGTGCGCCCGACGGGCCTCTGCCGCACGTGGCCCAATATGATAGGCAACGAGAGCGCTATGGGCACCGAGTTCCGCGGGAGGATTAATCCCGGCCACACCACCATCCTGCCCTTCACGCGTCTGCAGGGCGGCCCGATGGACTACACGCCCGGCATCTTCGAGACCGACATGGAGAAGAACGCCCCGTGGAACCGCGACCTGATGCGCCACACCATTTGCAACCAGCTGGGTCTCTACGTCACCTTCTATTCGCCGCTGCAGATGGCCGCCGACTTCCCCGAGCACTACGAGCCCCACATGGACGCCTTCCAGTTCATCAAGGATGTGGCCGTCGACTGGGACACCAGCATTTATATCGCCGCCGAAATCGGCGACTATATCGTCACCGCCCGCCACCCGAAGACCTCCACCCTCAACCTCGCCGCCGACGGCGTGGGGGAGTTGCCTGACGGCAAGAAAGGCGTTGTCAGCAACACCGCCTGGTTTGTGTATGGGTTGGATGGGGCTAATGGGGTTAATGGGTTGGATGGGGCGAGTCCGAGAGACACGTGGTTTGTCGGCGGTGTCACCGACGAGCAGGCCCGCGAGGTGGAGGTGAAGCTGGACTTCCTGAAGCCTGGCGTCAAGTACGAGGCCACCATCTACGCCGACGCCAAGGACGCCAGCGGCTGGGTGAGCGACGTAACCATCGGCTGGAAGGCCGCCCAGAAGGAGGGCTACAACCCCAAGGCCTACACCATCACCAAGAAGACGGTCACCAAGAAAAGCAAGCTGAAACTCCGCATGGCCCCCTGCGGCGGCTTCGCCGTCAGCATCCGTGAGATAAAATAACCCAACCATTAGACCCATGAAACCCATTAAGCCCATCCTACTGAGCTTCCTGCTTCTGCTGTCGCTCTCCGCCGCAGCCAAACCGAAATTCTACAGACTTGCCTCGCCGGACGGACGGCTGACAGCAAGCGTGCAGGCAGAACAAGGGGAATTGTCCTATGACATACTGTACGACGGCCACGACCTGACGCCCATGACCATCATCGGTCTCAGATACGAGCGGGGAGGCAAAATGTATGACAAGATGACCGTGCGCAAAGTATCGCGACGCACTATCGACGAAACCATCGCCTCGCCTTTCAGCCGACAGGCCACGATGCGGAACCACTGCAACGAGATGACCTTGCACCTGAAGGAAGGCCTCTCGGTGGTCTTCCGCGCCTACAACGAGGGGATGGCCTACCGCTACGTGTGGGAGGGTGAACCGGGAAAGGTCTTCAACGAGGTGGCGAGCTACTACCTGCTGCAGGCCGATTCGGCCACGGTGCCCTATGTGTCGCAGTTCGACTCCACGGCCTTCG
>Ga0326511_10001453_pt1 | contig 19552 bp, 33 predicted proteins | sample 0_2496_0518_D_FD_203701 | JGI IMG/M metagenome (GOLD analysis project Ga0326511, IMG submission 203701) | Bovine rumen microbial communities from UC Davis, California, United States - 0_2496_0518 | ecosystem: Host-associated > Mammals > Digestive system > Stomach > Rumen | place: USA... | reverse complement strand
TACAATTAAAAAGCATATAAGGGCTAAAAGCCCCTATACACTTTAAATCTGTTGCTCCGTGGGAACCATTTTATCGCCGGATCGTATGTATCGGAGATTAACTTATCGAAATCGATAAGTTTTATCACTTCTTCCTCTGATACTGGAATCCGATCAAATTCGTGATCCTCTTTAGTTTCCACACCTATTTCTTTCGTGAAACTATCCTCGAAATTAACCCATTCGTCCCTCTCCTGTTCGGTATCAAATACCGCAATATCAGCGTATTTATCTAAGATACCTTCCATTTTATATTTTGCAAAAAACATCTTCACATTACCTCTCTTTTCATAATTTCATAATATAGAACAAATATTCGACTACATATAATATTTTAGCAGATAATTTAAAGATTGTCAATCCACAAATAACGGTAACAATAATGGGCTAAATCTTTTTCGTGCCGATCATAACGCAATTACATTTCCTACAAACTTTCGGCGGTGTTACAACATTCATCACTATATCGCCGCAATTTGAACATATGTAATGATATGTTTCTATATGCGTAATTCCATTTGTGCTTGATGGTATGATCCTTGTTCTTACATCTTTTTTCCAAAATGCAGTTTTGCGGGATATTGCTTCTTTAAGCTCGTTTCTGGATAGCCAAGAGTCATATTGCTCGGATTCCTTATCAATCCTATCAAGCGCGGATTTTCCTGCCTCATTATTATGAACATAAGGCTTATCTATTTTACCTTTTGAACATTGTTCAAGTAAGACTTTTAGATTTGAAATTTCATTAAGTAACAAATCGTTTTCCTTTTTTGAATCCTCAATTTCGGCTTGAAGATTATCCACTTTCGATTGAAGTGCATCAGCTTGCGCCTGAGATAGATCACATTCAGTTTTAAGCGATTGTATTTCTTTAATTGCAGAAGCGTATTTGTTGACGAGCAATTCATAGCGCTCATTATGTTCATTTGCTTCTTCTTTGGAAGAACTATTATAAGTGGCTCGTTTGTTGAATTTAAACTCTTGTTTTATTGAAACGGAGGTATTTTCTTCCTCCGTTTCGCTGGACATCATTTCACGAATAATATCTTCAATTCCCATGCGTTCATACGAATGACGATACAAACCGCTGACACGTTCTCTTAGTTTAGAGATTAATAAATTACCATCAATTAAAGCCATTTGTTCTCCTATCTTCGAGCCACCTATTATCAATCCAGTAGAATCCGATAACACAACCAATGATAAGGATTACCCATGCAATCCAAAATGCTATAATGCCGCCATTAAAGTTTAAATGATCTATCGCATCTTGTATAGTTTGATCTCGATAAAATTTTACATCTTTAATTGTATTGTCGGAAAGGTTAGCATATATTGTTCCAGTTTCTTTGATCGGAGAGCCATAATAGTTGTATCTTATACTTGAAGATTCATTGATGGTTATAATATAATTATCTCCGCTGAACTTAATAGTTCCATATGGAAATTCTACATTCAAGAAAGATATTTTCGTGGAATAAATATCCCAACTATCTACGGTGTCCCATTCCCAATATGTAACTGTTCTTGTATGAGTTTTACCGTCGGCATCGGTGTATGTTTCAATTCTTGTATGTTCGGTGTATTCTTGTTTTTCTTTCTCGACATGAGAATACTTGCCACCAATTTCAGAATAAGTCACAGGATCAAGACAAATCAGATCGCCATATACAAAAGCATTTCCGATGTTTGTTCTCATTCCTCGAACGAATTTTGATTGCTCGTTATCAATTTGTTGAGCCTTGTTATATTCTTCACACTTTTCGATATGAGCATTGTCAATGGCTCCCGAAATCATAAAACCAAAAAGAAGCATAATAGCAATTATGACCGCGCTGAATAATACTTCTCTCTTGGTTGTTCTTTCAAATAACTCAGTCATTGAACAAATTAGTGGGCGCGTCCTCAGACGCATTGAAATTTAGATATTCATATTCAATAGCATCATATCCAGCGATACTCAAAAACAATGATGTCGGGAAACTGCGTATATGTTTCTTATAAGATTTCACCTGTTTATTGTAATTCTCACGGTAATTTGCAATCGAGTTCTCCGTCATGCTGAGTTCGTCCATTAAATCATTATAATTTTGATTGCTTTTTAATTCAGGATAAGCCTCTGCAACCGCGTTAATCATAGTTTGGATTTCAGTCACAGAATCATCGGAATCCACGCCTCTTGCTTCAACAACAGCCATAAGGGTTTCATATTCGTGTTTGTCATAAGCCTTTACGCAATCAACCAGATTAGGAATAAGGTCTGCTCTGCGCTTTTCCTGTACCTTAATCGCGGATTGTGACTCATTAATTTGTTCCTCGTATGTAATTGCTTTATTTTTCGCTCCTTGAACAATTCCGAAGAAAAGCAACCCAAGAGCAATAATAACGCAAAGAACAATGATTGGCAGTTTCTTCATAATTAAACCTCCATATTAGTAAGAAATTTCAAGAATTTCGGATTGACGATCAGTTCTCCCACGGAAAATTACAGATACCGAAATGACCATATTTTGCGGTATCTATATATTTAAAGCTGCCGTCTTTCAAATGCAAATCCTTGATAATATTTTCGGGAGTACATTCATTGTATAATTCCCGAATACCCTCTCGGATTTCTCCTTTGTTTGTATTGATATAAATTGCCATTGGCTCGGCAATACCGATAGCATATGATAACTGAACTTGTACCCATTCCAGTTCGGAGTGCTTGTTCAAATATCGAATTGCAATTTGACGTGCTTTATATGCTCCGCTGCGGTCAACCTTTGTCGGGTCTTTGCCGGAATATGCACCGCCACCAACGGGCGCAAATCCTTGGTAATTATCTACAACGATTTTTCTACCAGTAAGTCCGGAATCGCCATCAAATCCGCCAATTAAAAACTTACCTGTCGGGTTAATGTGAAAATTCTCGATAGAGATATAATGTTCATGGCAAATATCACGGCAAAAATCCATGAGAATCTTATCGGTGGATTTCCGATCTTCTTCCGTGTTTTGATAGCAAATAACGAAGTCTTTAACATATCTTAGTTTACCTTGATCGTCATAGCAACCGGTAATTTGTGCCTTTCCGTCAGGTAAAAATCGCTTATCTTTAATGCGAAGCGAATCATAATATAAAGACAATGTTTGAAGAATGTGCATAGCCAAAGGAATGTAATTATCGGTTTCTCGGCAAGCATAACCAAACATCATTCCATTATCGCCAGCTCCGCCAACATCTACTCCCTTAGAAATATCAGGAGACTGCAATCCAATATTGTTAATGATTTTATAATCCATAGAATAACCAACATCGGAAAGCACCTTTTTCACGACAGGTTCAATATCTACGTTCGCCGTTGATGTTACTTCACCGGTCACAAAAATAGTACCTTTTCCACCGATGGTTTCAATTCCGCAACGGCTATTTCTGTCTTGTGACATATAAGCATCGAGTAACGCATCACTGATTTGATCGCAAACTTTATCGGGGTGTGATCTAAATACAATCTCGTTAGTATAAAATTTAGCTATCGGGATCACCTCTTTCCTCTCGGTTATCAATTCCCATTTCCTTATCGGATTTCGCAGAGATATTACATAATGCCATAATCGAAACGCCGACGAATCCGCCGAATAAGAATCCAATTATAAATCCAACCATTTAATCCTCCAAAACCTTTACATTACGAGTAAATTTGCCATCAGCGACATAAGTTTTATCAAATGATCCCCATAATTCTTCAATGGTAGTATTCCCGCAGATTTCGTTATTTGTATAATTCAAATGCGTAATAAATACAGAAGAATGCGGTTGTTTACTCATTTTTGGCGTCACATATCCATCTGATGTAACTCTGTCAAAGAAAGCATCTCTGTCAAATTTACCATAGCGAATACTCCCTTGATAATCATTCGGATTGTTGGTTAAATCTTCAATGTTGGGATTTATCTCACTTTTATCGCACTCTGTCGGGAGCTTGCCAGCGCCGTGACGTGTAAAATAAGTTCTCGTTACATATACGATTTCAATATCACAATCGATATGTTCCACTCTTAATCTCGGCACATCTGAATTTGTGTTACTTGCAGTGGTGTGTGGAATTTCGGCATAATTATCTTCATCTAAAGCCAGTCCTTGCGCACCCTCGAAAATAATAGTGTCATATTTATCGGCAATATCATCAAATGAAGTAACCTCAACTCGTTTAACCATTTCGTCCAAGTCATTAATATAATTCCAAACCATTTCGGAATTATCTATATATTCCTTGTACGGATATGGAATATCAGTAATCCCACAATAGGCAAGTCTACGTGGAAGATACTTTTTTGATATATCGCATAGATAACAGAAAAGTTCAACTCTCGACATTTTGATTAAATCGCCAAACCGCAGAGCGTATTTGCCGTTGTCATATCTCCGACGAGTTTCCCAAATGCCATATCCACAAGACCCATGCTTGTTATTTCCTCTTTGCTGTTCTCTAATTTGATTGATAAACATATCATAAAATGTGATAACTCTGCAATTAGGAGATATATAGCATTTGGGCGGTTTTTCGTTTTCAGCAACCAATCTATTGTACTCGTCCATGAAAACGGCTGGGTGAACCATAAAATTTTGGTCAAAGTAAGTATCAGCACCAAAATGTGATCCGCAACCAAAATGTTGGTAAATGTGTCGGAATCCCTTTTCCGTTTCTACCGTATGCCCTCTTTGACAACCACCATTAAAGAGAATGTTTAAACACTTCTTATCCTCTTTCCTTGCCTTTTCCGCAAAGTACGAAGTTGCCAATCCTTTTCCCTCGTCACCATAGTTTGCGCCGATTATTACTTTGACCTCTTTTTTCATAATATCACCAAGAAATTTCAGTATTGTTTGTTACATTGGGAACGCCATTTGCAGCATTAGTCACAATATCGATAATATCACCGGCAATACTATCAAGATTAGTTACCTTGAAATGGTTATCGTCGAGATATTTTCCGTATGTGGCTTTGATTGTGTCAGCAAAACGAGAATAACAGTTAGAATGACCGCCATCAACCGCAAGATGATAAACGTCAAACTTCTCAATTACTTCGTTATACAAATCTTTGGTTTCCACATCAGCCTGAACACCATCTCCTGTTGCTCTTGCAAGGAAATTTGCAGGAAGATACGGATTCAAAGGCTCGTCTCCCATAGTGATGATGATGCCCTTCTTGCCACGTTTCCAACAATCAAGTTTGGTATGATTTACACCCATATACCAAGCGGCAGTATAAGATTCAAATGAATTACCGCCACCGCCGCCTTCAAAGTAAACCTTGTCAAGCTGTTCAGCAATACGAATATCAGATTCAAACTGAGAAATCTGAATAGGCGCATCATCAAAAGCCAGATCGCCGATTCCCATAATACAAAACTCAACATCTGTTACATTATCGTACAGTTTTGTCATTACCTCATTAAGTTTTGAAGCGACCTTGACAGCGGTACTGCCCATGCTGCCTGTTACATCAAGAGCGAGAATGACGGGGATTGTATTGGGGTGTTCCTCAGAATCGCAACACTCGCGCATTACATTCTTTGGATCAAGTTCAGGTTGAATACGCCGAGATTTATAAACTTCCTGAGTGGAATAACCATCAGCCATAAAATACATCGTACCAGTGCTGGCATCTCTCTTTGTACTTCTGCCGACAGAAGCAGAATAGGAGACGTAATCTTTTTCAGTCCATGCGCCGCCGCCCATTACTCAGTCACCTCGGTATCAGTAGTTTCGTTTTCATCTTCGGTATCATTGTCATCAAAATCAAACATACCATCAAAGATGTTGGGCATAGAGCCACCACCATTGAGCATCATCAGCGGAAGAACAGCGCTTAAACCGCCATTGTTACTGCCGGAATTGCCCTTCATCATTTCGGACATCATCATATAAGACATAATGTTCTTCATGCCGCCCTTGCCCTTTAGGAGATCGGTGCCGAAAGCAGATACGATTTTGCCATAAAAATAGGCGTTACCCATAAATACATGACGTTCGGGTAGGATTTCATCAATAGTAGAATCCTCGTAATTGATAACCTTGATGCTGTCCTTGTTTACGCCAATAACACACTTGGGCGTTCTGTTCACGAGGATAATGTCGCCGATCTCGACTTTATTGGTGGGAATAACGAAGAAAAACTCGTCACCAATATCAAATACGAAATTGGTGCAGTTAGTCAACTTGTGGTTTTTAAGATTATAAGACTTATAACCACCAGAAGTCTTAACTGCAATACCCCCAGCCATAGACAGTCTGCACATACCTGCCTGTACCTTGCCGAACATTCCGTTCATACTGTTTAAAAAATTCATTTCTTTACTTCCTTTCAATTTTGTAATCAATATAGGGAACTACGTTGTACCCGAGTTTGACGATAAGTTTTAATGTTTCGAGCGCGGTATTGCGATCGTATTCTTTTTCTGATTCCGGCAGTTCATCATAAGGGATCAAACACGGATGAAGTTTCTTTTCATCATCTCTTGTTTCTCCGTACTGCCAACCCTGTGAAATTCTGCCTTTCGCCCAAACATCGTGAGTATTTTCCGCCAACTTCTCAGTTAATGCCAAAAATTCGGGGGTAAGCACTACATCATTTGTGTCGATTGGCTTTGGATCATAAGTTGCCATTTTTAATTCCTCATTTCTTTTAAAAATATTGTATCTTTACCGAGGGCTAATTCTGATTTTATGTATTCAAGCTGTTCCTCGGCGTGTTTATAACAACTTCCCGAATCGCCAAAATCATATATAAATTTTGTGCGACCCGTTTTTCTATCCGTGTAAACGATAGAACCTTCATCGGCTCTTAATACATCATCAACGTCAACTATTTGTGCACGATTCTGCGGATCAACAATAGTGTAAAAATACTTAGTAGCATTAATTTGTTCCATTTTTCGCCTCCACATATGGTTTTAACCTTGATAAGTCTAACGGCTTGTCCTTTACACTCCAACATTCTAAAACTGCATTTGAACTTAAAGGCGACAAATAAGGACTATAAGTTATAACTCTGATTGAGCTATGGTTTTCAAACCATAAATCAATATACCCAATGTCATTTCTAATTGTAACATTATAGATATAAGACATTTCATCTTGCGGAATATCATAAAATACCTTTAATGCCTCTTTAGGAGTATCGCATACAATATAAGTATGAAACCACTTATATCTTTTCGCATATGTAATTATTTCTTCGAGTGTATCTTTTGAATATCTTTTATGAATTGGATTCACTTATTTCTTCAACCTTTTGTTTTATAGATAAAATGATGTTTTTATCGACAAAATTGAAGAAAAAAAGTACCAAGAACTGAACATTTTTTATTTTGTCAAAAACATCAAATTGCGGAATTTGAGCTAATAATTAAGGAAAACTAAACAAAATGGCGGAAAATCAAAATAAAAACATCATTTGCTTTCCAACACTTTTCTTTCCACCGTACAAAGGGTATCATTCTTACTCCCGCCGTGTGCGACGACCAAAATCTCTATGATTTCAAATCCTCGTTTCTTACCGACGCCATTTGTATTCCAACCGAAACTCAAACATAAACCGCCTGGTTTTAAAATCCTTGAAATCTCGTCAAGGTGTTTTGCCCGCCAAGATGCTTTTGTATGTTCAGCTGTTACCGTTATCCCGACACCTTCATAACATTCCTTAACTTGCCGTAATGAATTGCCACACCAATATATTCTGCCTTTGCGTTTCACTAATAAAGTACCGTTTGGAACAGAAACACAATATATTTTCCCACTCCAATTTTTGATTACATCGTAATCTTTTTCATATACTTTGAAATCTTTTGCTTTCAATAAATGGATAGTATATACGTCATCGCAACCATCTTTTTTATTGATGCTAACAGAAACGGCGTACCCACACTTTATGGCAATTTCACAAAAATCATCTCTTAATTTTTCTGAACCAGTATGGTAGCAATATGTCCTATATGAATATACCTTGTTTACAGATGGATTAAATTTTGGATATGTAATATCTGTGCCATCTCCAACGATCAATCCTTCGATCAAACATTGTAGATACTTAGGAGATAGTTGTTTTATTTCTTTCGGAATATATTTTTCTCGTGACTTCCCAAATTGATTGAGATATGTAAATAATTGTTTATCATCAATTACAAAACAATTCTTTTGAACAGAATACTTATACCCAAGTTGATCTAAAACATCTTGAATGTATTTTCTGCCTTTTTCTTTTGTTTGCGCAATATTAACCATATAATCATATCTATTTTTCCTGGTTTTGCAGCAACCTTCTGATAAATATAATCCTAAGAATTTCAACCAAATATCCATAGGAATTTGTTTATCTGGTTTAATTCTCTCTCCGTATCTATTTGGTTTAATTAACTCTATTGATGGCAAATTAAATGTTTCTTGTTCCGATCCGATCCAAGTACACGCCTTCTTGAACCAACAGCATTTACGTGTTGTAAATAAATCACCCGCAGATTCCCAAAAGAATTTTCCGTCAAATGCGTTCTTTATGTAACATCTATGATTTGGAGTAACAAACATACTGATACTTTGGCTCTCGATAGACACCATATCCCCGAAATAATCTTTTTCAATTATTTCAGTGGGATATTGATACTCTAAATTGGTTGTTTCAGTATTTAATGTTGCTATTTTATCAGTGAATGTTATCTCTGAGATGTTCTTGAATCCGTTTTCTGTAAGTATTTCTGAACTTGCGTCATAACAATAAGGCGGATCATATAAAACAATATCCGCACTTTCAGACTTTTGTAATTTCAAAAAGTCTAAGGCATCTAAATGGTATGTTGTGTCAAATTTAGGATTAAGGTCATTCGTAATAGTGCCGTATTTGGAACCATTGGCGAATGGGTCTACGATTATACCCCCTGGCACGTGTAGTATTCGACTAATTCCTTAATAGGCTTTATACTGAATGTATTACTATTCGGCATAGCCCATACTCGATTAATCTTCATCGAATATATCGCTCCTGTCGCACAACATTTCATAAAGATAATAACTCATATTGGGGATTTCAATTTTCTCAAATCCCTCTTGGTTAATTAAATCTTGGATATTTTCATCATAGCAGCACTCAGCGTTCTTCCAAGCCTTGTAATTCTTTTCGCTCGGCGTGCTGTTATAACGATATTCGAGATTCTTGATCCATTTGTCTTTTAATGCCAAACAAGGATATACGATAAATTGTTTGCTTGCCGGATTTTTAGCAAGCTCGTCCCTAACGATTTTATGAGAGGAAACGCAAACAATGTAACCTTGACGGCAAAGATTTCGGGCAATATTGCAATATGCAATATGCCAGTTTTCATCACGCCTGCCATCAACAAAAAAGTAACTACTTTCAAGATCAATTACTCTTTGCTGATGATAGCTTAATGTTGATTTGCCTACGCCTTGATAGCCAACAATGATTGCTCCGTTACTCATTATTTTCTCCCTCAATCAATTTATAAGCAGACCTTAAAGCATGAGTTCCGATACTTGTGGTTAAAGTACCAATAGTATCTTGATCTGCTCTTACTCTGCTATTATAATCATCATAAACTATTGTATTTCTCCCCCGGATTTAAGGGAAATCTTTTCGGATTGACCGTTAATTGTATCAAATAATCTGTCAAGCGCAATTTCAAAAGCGCCGATTCCCGAAAAATAACTGCTGACTTTCAGATCATCAAACAGATACGGCATGGCAGTATATAATTCATAAAATATGTAAAACAGCACATCGGTAACGATTGAATTACCTGCTTGCTTATATAATTGCGAAGCTGAACGATCACTGCCGCCATAGAATTTATCGTTCAGCGCTTTTCGCGCCCTTTCAAAACTTTCGTCTGAAAATCCCATAAGACGCCAACATTCTTTAGGCGTTAATCGCCGGATTCGATAACCACCATTAGAATTATTTATCATTTTAATCCCACTCCTATTTGCTCTTTGAGTAGGACAATAATCTGTCGTTTTCTCCCCCCAGCCTTTATCGCGATCATCATAAAAGCAAGGGATTTCAGTATGATTAATTCCTATCTCTTTATTTACTTCCTGCATTATTCTTTTGAATCCACCTTGATTAGTATTTTTGGTTGTAGATTACCCCCCTGACAAGTGTTAATTGTCGGCGCAATACCGTCAATCGCATATACTCTGCCAGACTGAGGATTTTGAAAATTTGGCGTATCTTCTCTGATATTGCCAATTTGAATAATTGTATTATTGCTTTTCATTCGATAAACCACCACGATTATTTTTCATTAGGCTCTATAACATATATCATTGGATTGGTTGCTGTTATAGTAGGACAAACTTCTCCCCCCTGCATAGTTCGCAGAGTTGGACTTATGAAATCTTTATCCCATACATTTCCAGCGTAACCTGTGCCGAATTGGGCGCCGTAAACATTTCCTAATAGAATAGGTTGAATCTGATTACTTATTTTCAATTACCCCATTCATTCTTTGATTGCCAAAACCTTTATAGTCGCGAGCCATCAATGTATTTGCCTCATCTGTAAATCTTTCAAATTTACTTCCTTGTTGTGAAACTAACATTGTTTTTCTTGAACCATATCCCATTGATGTCTGTCTATACTTCCTCTCCCCCCCGGCTCTTACGGCATTAGAAACCTCTTTTTCTAACTTGCCATCGTCAATTAGTGTTTGAATTAACTCCTGAGCCTTCGGAGAATCATTATAGTATTTTTCATCAACGTGATCTTCGAGCATATCCTTTAATCGTTTACCATTGTCAAATCCTTCGGGAAATTTAAACAGTCCGTTATCCAGTTCTTTCAAGATAATGATTAGATATACTCTTTCGCGGTTTTGAGGAATCCCATAATCTTTTGCGTTTAAAACCTTATAATAGGTGTTATAACCATATTCATGCAATTCATCAATGAACATTTGAAATGTATCTTTAAAGCGCTTACCGACAATATTTTTGACATTCTCATAAATGCCCCATTTCGGCTTATTAGCTCTGATAACACGCAGCCACTCAACCAACAAAGAGCTTCTTGTTTTGTCGAGGTTTTCACTTCCGCAATTCGGACACTTATGGCGTTCAGAATAATGAACCGTTAATGGGTTATATTCATGGTCACAGTCTTTACACTTCCATTTGCTACCCGCTTGATTTCCGGCAACAGAGAAGTCTTGGCATGGTGAACCGCCACAAATCATCGTGAATGGATCAATTTTTGTTTCGTCAACCTTAGTAATATCACCGAGGTTTAAACTTTCGTCAACGCCATGAATCGCGCAATAGCTCGTTGAAGCATATTTATCAAATTCGCAATAATTTACTAATTCATAGGATTTTGTCGGTGAAGTATTCTTTTTATCTACATTTTGAGGTTATAAAATGCTCAAAAATTGAGCATTTTTTATCACTCAGAAATCAGACTTTGAAAGAATATACGACAAAAATATGTTCAAAAATTGGGAGTTTTAATTGGAAGATATAAATAAAAAGAATATTTTATCTATTTCGAGATATTTACTGATTAGACCACAACAAAGTCTTGAATCTTAGAATAAATATCCTTCTCACACTCGCACCAAATGGTGTTCCAGTCAACATCATGCGCGGTATGATCTCTGTCTAACTGCTCTTTCTTTGCAACCAGTAAAGAACACATGATGGATTTACCCGACATATTCCAGGCATTCCCATTCTCGTCCTTGCCGACAAGACGTACATCACATTCAACATCGGCAACAGCTTTGTTAAACTTCTTAACGTCCTCGATGTTCGTCAGTTCGATCTTTACTCTCATTCCTATCACCTCTTTTCATTAATTCTATTATACGCTGAAATATTTAGTTTGTCAATCATTTCGAGTAATTTCTTTTATATTATTATAAGTTACCCAATATGTAGTCTGTTTCAGTTATGATTTTTGTACCGTATTTCCGCGCCGCAATATTCTTGGAGCTGCCGGAATCAGGATCGTTGGTAATCAAATATTGCGTGTTTTTCGTTACAGAGGAAACAACCTTACCGCCTTTCGATTTTATGTCATCAATTAAAGCGCTTCTGTTGTTGAATGCTTTTAATTTTCCTGTAATACAAAAAGTTTTATCCTTTAATTCATCACTTTGGACTGTTGGATTTTCTTCTGGTTTATAATTAGAAACAATATCTAATTCTTTCACTAACCAAAATAATTCAGAAATATTTAAAACAACATAATCATTGATGATATGCTGAGTTTTTATCCCAATACCAGGAAGTAAATGCCAGCCAGTGCGCCAAACGCATGAATCAAGAAAGTAATCAAATGAATTATCATATACTTCTTTGCATGATTGATAATCTTCTTCACATTTATCAGCTATTGTTTTTGCCGCTGTCTTGCCGATACTTGGTATTCCAATGGCAACTATAACATTAGCAAGTTTACACTTTCTGCTTTCCTCAATGGCTTGAAGAATATTATCTACGCTGCTTTCTCCAAATCCCGGAATCCCAATCAATTCATTCCTGTGATCTTTTAAGTGATAAAGACTTTCAAAAGATGTGATATATCCCATATCTATTAAGGTTCTCAATCTTTCTTCTGAAATACCAACTATATTCATGCCATCTCTTGAAGCAAAATTGGCTATCTTATCATGCAACTTTTCAGGACAATTATCATTCTCACATCTTAGAGTTTCACGACCATTATCATTTTTGATAACAGTAGGCTTACCGCACGACGGACAGAAATTTGGAATTTTGTACGTGTTGCTCCTTGTTAGATTCTCCGTGATTTTCGGAATAATCTCATTTGCTTTAATAACCGTAACAGTATCGCCAATTCCGAGTTCCAATTCCTTAATAATGCTCACATTAGTTAAGGTAGCTCGACTAACTGTTGTGCCGTCAATTTCAATAGGATCAAAAATCGCAACAGGGTTAATCAATCCCGTCCGGCTGGTTGACCATTCAATATCTCTCAATACTGTTTCATTACTATCGGGATAAAATTTGAAAGCCAGAGAATGACGAGGATGATGTGTTGTACTTCCGAGACTAAGACCATATTCAATATCGTCAAACATACCAACCATGCCATCAATGGGGATTCCCAACTTGCCATAAATATCCCTCATGTATTCGATCAATTCCTCGCAGCTTGCACCGCGGTATACTTCCTTACCATTATGGATTAACTGAGGCGCAACCGTGGAAATTCCGAAATTCTGCAAAAATTGAATGGCGTTGTGATGCTTTGTGAAATTCATTCCATCGGCTTTATACAACTTCCATGCAATAAATTGAACATTACGATCAGCTACAACCGAACTATCATAGGAGCGAACGGTGCCGCTTGCCAAATTACGCCTGTTTTTGTATTCTTGTTCGCCTTTTACGACTTGTCCCCTATTTATCCTATCAAAATCTTCATCAGTGATAATACATTCACCATCAATAATTAATTCGTTTTTATAGGGAATAGTTTTTGGTAAATTTGAGAAAACCATAGCATTATGAGTTATGTCCTCTCCGATAATACCGTCACCACGACTTTCGGCACTATACAATTCACCATTACGATAAATAATTGAACAAGTTAAGCCATCGAGTTTCGGCATAAGGATAAATGGCTTATCTCCGAAAAATGAAATAAATTCATTGATATCCGTTGTTTTATCAAGCGATAGTAATTTATGATTATGAGTTACTTTATTAAGTTTACTGACAGATTTATAACCAACCGATTGAGTAGGAGAATTTGGATAAAGAATCCCTGTTTTGTGTTCTAAGGCGGTCAACTGGTCGAAAAGACTGTCATATTCTCTGTCAGAAATTATACTGCGATCATGGTTATAATACATATCGCGGTAATAATTTAATCTTTCGATCAATTCTTTAATTTTAGAAAGCTCGTCCACTATATATCCACCTCAATGTCTCCGTCTTCTTCCGCAAATCCCCAATCTCCAAACGCCTTTAATATCTTATAATATACAAGCATATTTGGAGCATAACGCCGAGACCCGAAAATCTGGCTATCGTCGCCGGTGTAATGCTTTAGAATTGCTGCACCAACACCAGCAGACCTTGATATTCCTGCGTCACAATGCACTATAAAAATATAATCTTTATATTTCTCGGCAAATTCAACGATTTGTTTGGCGTGCTTATCCGAGAAAATATCATCTTTCATTGCAACTTTGCCATAAACATCAAGATCACCAACGCCATCAGCATCGACAAATGATAACCTAAGAATATCTACTACATTATTTGTATTGCTTGTAAATGGCTCTCCATCATATTTTGTATATGGATTTGAAATAGAAATCATCACGAATTGAGCCAAATGAGGGTGACGACAAAAATCAATAGCCTTTTCCCTGCTTACTACGTTTACCTGCATTGTGATTTCCTTTCTTGCGTTTATAATATGGTTTATAGGGTTTTGGGAGCGGCTGCCATGCGATTACATCAAAATAATTTGGGATCGGGCTAAACCTTTCGGAGAACCAAACACTCTCAAACCAGCCCTTTGGTACGAAATAAGAATTATTTTCTTTATCCGCTTCAAGAGATTCTTTTACTTCACTGTCGCAATCCCAAGAATATTGGCTCTGATCCATATTGACTTTGCCGTTCTCGTAAAAAGCATAGAACACCCAATATGGACTTTCGCCTTTGTGCGGTTTTCTGGATTTTGCGGTAATCAGAACATTGGTTTCCGGCTCAGGCAATCTCTCTTTTACAGGAATCCAATTATTCATTAAAAGCCAACCCCAAAATTGTATTTATAAGATCATCACAATCATCAATGGAATAAAAACCAGTTATGTAATCATTTATTGCTTTTTCTAAATTTGCGGAACTAAATCCATTAACGGGGATCGTTTTGGGATTCGTAATTCCCAAATCGGTTAATGTTTCCGTAATTTTATTTCGAGAAGATAAGAATGTTCCGTAATTCTTTCTCGCACTTAAAAGCCGATCCTTTAGAACGGTTGAGCGATCATAAATATTTTGAAGTTTAGTAAGTTCCGCCTTTTTATCTTCTATTGCTTTTTCAATGGATTTTAAATTATTCACCATTTCATTCACCCCTTTTATTTCTTACGAGTATCATGCAAATTAAAAATGCGACCAGATATAAAATCATGCCGACAAATATGACTTTCGTGTAATTGCCACCATTACTCAAAATTAATTCTGATGTGTTATTGCCCGTCAATCCCGCAACTGCCCAAGCTGATAGAGCCAATCCGTGAATTTGGCTAATATGTTTCATGCCGAAACGCTCAGACAGTAACGCAGGTAAAGTCGAGAATCCACCGCCATATCCTGCATTAATAATAAGTAAAAACGCAACGGTAGCGATCCCGAAACCAGTATAAATAGAATTGGTGCAATAAACAACCAATGAAATCAAAATGCTGGATAAGAAAATGATCTTATAAATCGTATTTCGCTGTTTCAATTTATCCGAAATTGTTGAATATCCGATTCTACCAAGAGCATTGAAAACGGAAGTCCACGAAGGAACAGTTGCAACAATAGTGGCTAATGCTGCTACTCCCGCAAAAGCGACATTTAATATCTGCTTTTCGTATGAAATAATCATTAAACCACAATGGATATTTAAGAAGAACATCAGCCAAATTCCGATGAATTGCGGCTCCTTGAACATTGTTGTAACCTTGAAATCAGTATTAGTTTGAATCTCTACCCAATCGGCAGGTTTCTTTAACAGAATATGACCGACAAACATCAAGATAAAATATACCGCTCCGAGAATGTAAAACATGGCGGAAATCCCAAATTTGTTCTGCAAAGCGTCCATAATTGGAGTTGCGATAGCTTTTGCAAGTCCGAATCCCATAATCGAAATTCCTGTTGCCAAGCCCTTATTCTCCGAAAACCATAGCATTAATGTTTTAACAGGGGTTAAATAACCGACGCCGAGACCGATACCCATGATTACGCCATAACTAAGGTATATGCCGATCAATGCCGCCCAGCCAGTTAAAAACTGAATAGACAATCCAGTTCCGATCATTCCTGCCGTAAAGCACATGCAAGCGATCAATGATGATTTATGAATATCTCGTTCAACGAATTTACCCACAAATGCAGCACTCATTCCGAGAAAAAAGATTGCAAGCGAAAACGCCCAGCCGACAGCAAATTGACTCATTCCGATCTGCTCTGCTATGGCTTGTTTGAATGTTGACCAACAGTAAACCGTGCCAACAGAAATATGTATTAGTAGTGCCGGAATCGCGGCACGAATCCATTTATTATTCATTGGATTTCTCCTTCCAATTTATAATGATTTCACGCCATACGCAACTGTACTCAACCACATATCCCAATTTTTCATAGTATTGCCTAATGTATTCTGCTTCCTCTTTATTATAAAGATTTGTCATTCTTCTTATGAAATATTCGCCGTCTTTAGCTGCGTTTTTGATTTGGCTATTTAATTCAATGATTAAACCAGTAACTCTACTGTTATCATATTTATGTCTTCGTGTTATTTTTCTCATTTCTTTCGCTGTTTTCACAAGTCTTCAACCTCATTTCTAACAGAGTGACTTTGCGTTCTAACCTTATCTGCATTACCAGTTAATTCAATTTCGTAATATGGTTGTACACGGAAATTATGTGCTTTAATCATTTGATAAATGCTTATAAAGTACCCAAACCCTTGCCATAATCTTTTATCTTTCGGAAGAACAAAATCCTTTTGGGTATCAGGATCATCGGGAACTCTATCCCACTTTAATGTCATAAATGTATGAGATGTTTTCTGTGTATGCTTAAAAAAGAAGTTGTCAGTCATTACCGCCAAATATAATGGATCGTTTTCAAATAACGGATAATAATTGACCCAACCGGCAACTTTATCATAAAAGTTCTTCTTTGTGATTAGTCCTTGAATAGCGAAAAAATCTTTAGAATCAATATATTCCTTCTGATTTTCAGAGGAAAAGAAATTGGAAATCGGCTCTTTTGATAAAATACAGTACATATTAAATCTACATAGCCTCTCTTAATGATTCCAGGGTTTCTATTCTCGTTTCCAAAGTATCAATATCAAGATCATAAATATCATCAATAATATTTGACCTCAAATCCTCATTGACGCTCTTTAATAGTTTGCAAATTTCAACTGCTGATTTACAAACTCTAATATCGTTCTTTAATTTTTCTTTTAAATCCATATTACCACCTTATATATCAAAGTAGGCATAAAATCCCCATGCCGCCACTATTTGAATAATGTGAATTAATTGATCTGTCACTAAATTGATTGCATGTTCATTTGCTTTCAAATGATCTGTTATTATGTGGAGAATCCAATTCAATAAAAATACAAGCAAATAATAATGAATCGGTAAAAACATTCCGAAATGGATATGATATAGAATAACCGGAATATGTATCATAAAAGTCCACGAAAAAGCGTGTTCAATTAATGCGATTATGTAATCGTTTTTATATAGATCATCGGGAGCATTTTTCTCCCACCAGGATCGTTGTTTCATATTTGCTAAAATTCCTTGAAGTTTATAGTCATCAAGCAAATGGAAAAACAACATAGAGAACAGTAAAATCAAATCAATTAATTTCATCTTGGATTCTCCTGTATGAACTTACCAACCTTTTCGTTTGCGATTTTAATAACGGCACTTTCGGGAATTGCAGATTCCATTGTCATTTGAACATAGATAATATCTTTATTACCATTCATCGTATCATATTTAATCTCAAAACATTCCTTAAAAGTATATCCGTCATTCCAAATATCTTTTAGCTCTCCACTAACGGAAAATATAAATCTATACCAAATAGAAGGAGCTTTGCCGATTTTGGTGTTTAATGCTTCGCTATCAAATTCCTCAACCTCGCAAAGTTCATAACCATCTAATGTGGTATGAATACCAGTCTTACCGTATTTTTCTCTTTCAAAATCATTTTGTTCTGCCGCATAAGCCTTGGCATCATTAGGGTACTTAGTTATGCCTAATATTCTCGGAGTAAATTCCGGCGCCCTGAGTGTATTTTTCTGAATTACAGCATATAATTTCATAAAAATTATCCTCTTTTCAAAAAGTGAATAAAATCATTGTTTTATCGTCAAAATTGGCGAAAAAAGTGTTCAATTATTGAGCATTTTTTCTGATGAAATTTCAGAAAAATCTGATTTTTCATAATTACCCATTTTTTGCATTAATATTGACATTTTTTCAAAATTTTTAAGCATTTCAACTCTATCAAAGTCTTCTTCTTTGAAAACAACGCCTGAGCCACAAAGATACTTTATATCATCGATGGTTTCAACCCAAAACTTGTCAAAATAGCCTATTTCGTTCTTGTTTTCGTCTTTTAGATAAATCTGTTCTTGATCCTTTAATGTGGAAATGAATACTTCCTCGGAGATCATTTCCTTTTCGGAGATACCATATCCAGTTAGTACATCCGATAGTTTTCCTATCTTTGCTTTAAATGCTTGCATCACTCGCTCCAATCTAACGCTTGTCCGCAGTTGCCACAATATTTTGTAGATTTGTCAAGAAAGTAAACACCACAATGCGGGCAAATGCCGTTACCATAATATTTGTTTTCCGGCAACGGTTTCTTAGGGATAAATCTTGAATCTGCGGGTGGCTTATCCATATCTAATACATTTATCGGTCTGCCATCAGCTCCGATAATTGGCTGTGAAATTTCTTCAATGTGTTTTTGATATGCTCTTTCTTGTTCGGGCGTGAAGTCTGTCATTTCGTTAAAATTATAGCCTTCATTTTTTAACGAAATTGCCGCATCAATAATACCAATAACAGGATCGGGTATTTCTTCATCATAACAATGTAAAGCAACTACTTCTAAATTCTCTTTGCGAATATCGCGCCATGAATTGTCATAATTCTTAATTGCTGATTCAGCCCATCTTCGTTGCACCCATAATTTATTTGAGTGATTAGTCAATCCCGACACAAAATTACCTGTGCTTTTATCTCTGATGGCATATATTGTTGCCAGTTTTTTCATCCCTATCTCCTTTATCAAATATATCATTTAAACAAATTGCGACTGTAACTACAAGCATTGTCAAATTAATGAGTCCTACAACCCCAATTAACATATTCATTACCATATTTATTCCTTATACTTATCAGAAATATCTTTCAATATTTCTATCGTGCTTCTATAATCACCTTTTTCGTCTTTTAGCTCGATCCCGTATTGTGATAATACTTTTTCTAATTCATTCATATCACTATGAATGTCGCGAAGCGCGGCGATTATCTTACCTATTACATCTTTAGCCATTTTTTATTTCCTAAAATATGTTCCATTCCATATTTCTTCAAATTCTGCGTTTTTATAATCTATGGTTAAGCATTTTTCTCTCAGCATACTGTTCAATGCTCTAACGCATGGGTTTCCAATATGGTTATTTATGCAATAATCGCACATATATCCATAACCAC
>Ga0326511_10001452_pt1 | contig 19565 bp, 18 predicted proteins | sample 0_2496_0518_D_FD_203701 | JGI IMG/M metagenome (GOLD analysis project Ga0326511, IMG submission 203701) | Bovine rumen microbial communities from UC Davis, California, United States - 0_2496_0518 | ecosystem: Host-associated > Mammals > Digestive system > Stomach > Rumen | place: USA... | reverse complement strand
AATATTTTTAAGAATAAAATTTATAAATCATGTATACAGACACTTCTAAATTCATCGGCGAAGGCCTCACTTACGACGACGTGCTGCTCGTCCCCGCTTACTCCGAAATCCTCCCCCGCGAGGTTACGGTTGCTTCCCGTTTTTCGAAAAACATCACGCTGAACACCCCGCTGGTCAGCGCGGCAATGGACACCGTCACCGAGGCCGCCATGGCCATCGGCATGGCCCAGGAAGGCGGCATCGGCGTGCTGCACAAGAACATGAGCATCGAACGTCAGGCCAACGAGGTGCGCAAGGTGAAACGTGCCGAGAACGGCATGATCATCGACCCCATCACCCTCACCAAGGATGCCAAGGTGAAGGATGCCCTGAAACTGATGGAAGAGTACGGCATCGGCGGCATACCCATCGTGGACGAGAACCGCATGCTCATCGGCATGGTGACCAACCGCGACCTGCGCTTCGAGCGCGACATGGAGCGTCCGCTGAGCGAAATCATGATTACCAAGCTTATCACCACCCATGTGGGCACCACCTTTGCCGAGGCTACGGACATTCTGCAGCAGCACAAAATCGAGAAGCTGCCCGTGGTGAACGACAAGGGTCAGTTCATGGGCCTCATCACCTACCGCGACATCATGAAGACCAAGGAGCGTCCCAACGCCTGCAAGGACAGCAACGGCCGTCTGCGCGTGGCCGCCGGTGTGGGCATCACGCCCGACATGATGGACCGTGTGGACGCCCTGGTGAAGGCCGGCGCCGACGCCATCGTCATCGACACCGCCCATGGCCACAGCATCCGCGTGGTGGAAGCCCTCAAGAGCGTGAAAGCCAAGTATAAGAACATCGACGTGGTGGTGGGCAACATCGCCACCGGCGAGGCCGCCCTGATGCTGGCCGAGGCCGGCGCCGACGCCATCAAGGTGGGCATCGGACCCGGAAGCATCTGCTCCACCCGCATCATCGCCGGTATCGGCGTGCCGCAGCTCACGGCTGTGTGCGAGTGCGTGGGCGCCCTCAAGTCCAAGGGCTACGACGTGCCCGTCATTGCCGACGGCGGCATCCGCTACAGCGGCGACATCGTCAAGGCCCTGGCTGCAGGCGCCAGCACCGTCATGGTGGGTAGCCTGGTGGCAGGCACCGAGGAAGCTCCCGGCGAGACCATCATCTTCGAAGGCCGCAAGTTCAAGTCCTACCGCGGTATGGGCAGCCTCGAGGCCATGCAGGCCGGCTCGAAGGACCGCTACTTCCAGGACAAGGAGACCGACTCCAAGAAGCTTGTGCCCGAAGGCGTTGTGGGCCGCGTGCCCTACAAAGGCACCCTCAGCGAAATCCTCTACCAGATGGTGGGCGGCCTGAAGGCCGGCATGGGCTACACCGGCAGCCGCACCATCGAGGACCTGCAGAAGGCCAAGTTCATCCGCATCACCGATGCCGGTCGCACCGAGAGCCATCCGCACGACATCGCCATCACCCGCGAAGCTCCCAACTATTCGAGATAAACGTTTAAGTAGACAGTAGTTAAGTAGACAAGACAAATGAAAAAGAAGATTTTGCTGGCTGCGGCCATCATGTCAGTTTTCGGTTTTCAGTTTACTGCTGTGCGTGCCCAGGAGAACCCTGTGGTTGTTGAAGTCGGCGGCCGTCAGATACGCCAGCAGGAATTCATGAAGGACTTCATGCAGTCTGTCGGCGACAACCTCGTGGCCAAAGGTGCCAGCGAGGCCGAGAAGCGTGCCGCCCTCGACGAGTATGTTGAACTCTACGCCAATTTCCAGGCCAAGCTGCGCGACGCCCGCGCCATGGGCATCGACACCGCCGCTCAGTTGCGCGAAGAGCTGGCAAAATACCGCGCCGAACTCGCCGCGCCTTATCTTATCGACTCTGCCATGCTGTCGAAAATCCTCCACGAGGCCTACGATCGCAACCACTATGCCATGCATGCCATGCACATATTGGTCAAGGTGGGCCCCGACGCCGATCCGGAGGACACCCTGGTGGCCTACAACCGCGCCATGGAGCTGTACAACAGGGTGCAGGGTGGCGAAAACTTCCACGATGTGGCCATCGAGGAGGCTCTCCGCGTCAACCCCAGGGCCAAGGTACAGCCCAATGAGGGCGACCTCGGCTATTTCTCCTCTTTCGACATGGTCTACCCCTTCGAGAATGCCGTTTACTCCATGCAGCCGGGCGAGATCAGCAAGCCTGTGCGCACCCGCTTCGGCTACCACATCATCAAGCTTGTGGAGAAGCGGGAGTTCTACGGCAAGGTGACCATCCAGCACTATTGGAACCGCAATCAGAACAGTCGTAACGAGGTGGCGCTGCTCTATGAGCAGCTGCTTTCCGGCACCCCCTTCGAGCGTATCGCCAGCCAGAGCGACGACCGCACCACGGCCGACAAGGGCGGACTCCTCGAAAATGCCGACATGCGCCAGCTCCCGGCCGAGTACATCACCATCGTCAGCCAGCTGAAGGAGGGCGAGTTCTCCCGTCCGTTCTATACCCGCTACGGCTGGCATATAGTGAAACTCCTCAAGCGCGAGCAGATACCTCCGTTCGAGAAGATGGAGCCCTACTACCGCCAGCGTATGGCGCGCGACCCTCGCGGCAGCGCCTCGCGGAAGTCGTTTGCCAAACACGCCAGACAGAAATACGGCATCGTCGACCTGACCACCACCCCCGTGCCGCAGAAAGGCAAGAAGAAAAAGAAGAACCAGCCGGTGAAAATGATGGCCTCCATCGATGAACTGACGGCCAACCTCACCAAGAAAGTCTTTTCCGGCCGTTGGGAGATGAATGACTCTGCCTTCAAGGAAAACCCCGTGGTGGCTCGCGTCCCCGGCAAGGAGTACCGCCTGCTCGATGTGGCCCACTACATTCTCCACAATCAGAACTCCGCTCCCTCTACCGAGCTGGACTACTATGCCCAAAAACGCTACGAGGACTTCCTCGACAGCATCGCCATTGCCTATGCCGACACCCAGCTCGAGAAAGAGAATCCCGAGTTTGCCGAACTTGTCGAAGAGTATCGCCGTGGCCTGATGATATTCAGCTACAACGAGCAAATGGTATGGACGAAGGCCATCAAGGACAGCGCCGGGTTTGCCGGATTCTATGCCCGCGAGAGTGCCAAGAAGAGCCTCTCCAATCCTGCCGACTCCATTTATTTTTGGCGTACACGTGCGCGTGTTGTGGTCTTCGATGTTGATGACAGCCGCTGCCTCGACTCCGACAAGGCCCTCAAGATTCTCCGCAAGGCCTGCAAAAAGAACCTCTCCTCGGCCGACATGCAGGCTGCCCTCCTGGAGAAGGTGAACAGCAAGAAGTGCGAGTCGGCAGAGCCTGTGAAAAGCAGTGTCGAGTTGGTGGAGCAGACCAAGCAGAACCTCCTTGCCGACGACCAGTGGAAGGCAGGCGTATATGCCGTCCATTCCGGCAAAGGCTACCGTCTGCTCGTCGTGCAGGACATCATCGAACCCACCATCAAGGGCCAGTTCGAAGCCCGTGGCTACTACCTCAACGCCTGGCAGAACGAAGTGGAGGAAAACCTCAACAAGGAACTCCGCAGCAAATACAGAGTGAAAATCAACAAGAATGTTGTTTCCGCGATCAAGTTCTAACCGATTGGCAGCCGTACTGCTGACGGCCTTTGCCATGCTGCTGGCCTCGTGCTCGTCTTCCGCTGACGATGCGTCGCCGGTGGTGGCAGAGGTCTATGGCCAGGAACTCCACCTCGGCGACATCGAGGGGCTGGTCCCCGCCGGTCTGTCGGCCGAGGACAGTATGGCTGTCGTCAAGAACTACGTCGAACAATGGATACGCCAGGCCGTCATCCTGGCCAAAGCCGAGAAGAATGTCGAGGACGATTTCGCCCGCGAACTTCAGGAATACAAGAACAACCTGCTTGTCTATGCCTATGAACGTCAGATAGTGGACCAGCTGATCGACACCACCGTCACCGCCAGGCAGATAAGGGAATACTACAACGAGCATAAGAACGAGTTTGTCCTCAAGAGCAGCATCGTCAAGGCCGTCTACGTCACTGCCCCGGTAAAGCATCCGGCCGTGGCCAAAATCAAGAAGATAATCCTTCGCGACAGGTTTGGCGACAGCGATGTCCTGGAACTTGAAGAAACGGCCTCGCGCAACGGCTTCAACGGCTACTACGATGCCTCTGTGTGGATGCCCTTCGTGGCCCTCCAAACCGTCATACCCGTCACCGCCTACAACGAACAGCTCTTCCTCCGCCAGCACCGCACCATCACCCTTTCCGACGATTCCCTGTTCTATGCTGCGCGGATACTCAACTACAAGGTCACCGACGAGACTTCGCCCCTCGAGCTCCAGCGCGACAACATCCGTGCCATTATCCTTAACCACAGAAAAATAGATATTCTCAACAAACTCCGTTCCGACCTTCTCAAGGAGGCCGAAGAGGGAGGCTATGTGAAACGCAAATTCTAGTAATACCGATGAAAAAAACGACATATCCGGCCCTTGCGGCCCTGCTCATCCTCCTGCATTTTGTGGCAACGCCCGCTTTTGCCCAGCCCCAGAAGCCTGCCGGCACCCTTGTGGACGGCGTGGCCGCCGTGGTGGGCAAGAATATCGTGAAATATTCCGACGTCGAACGTTCGTACACCCAGATGCGCATGCGCTCCGGAGCATCCGATGCCCAGTCCAGCCGTTGCGCCATCCTGGAAAACCTTATTCTCACCCAGCTCCTGGTGCACAAGGGCGAACTGGACAGCGTCGAAGTGAATGACGAGGAGGTGAAACAGTACCTCGACAATTTCCTCCAGAGCGACCTCGAACGCTATGGCTCCAAGGAGGCCCTCCGCGAGGCCACGGGGTTCGCCTACGACGAGTTGAAAGACCAGTATGAGCACATGATTCGCACCAACCTCCTCAGCCGCAGTGTCGAATACAGCATCACCGAGAATGTCAAGGTGACTCCTGCCGAGGTGACCGAGTTCTTCAACACGCTCCCCGCCGACAGCCTGCCCATGATGCCCGAACGCTACGAGATCTCCGAAATCGTCATCCAACCCACCATCCCCGAGACCGAACGCGACCGTGTCCGTGCCGAACTGGCCGAATTGCGCGAGCGTGTCATCAAAGGCGAGAGCTTCTCCATGCTCGCCGCCCTCTATTCGCAGGACCCCGGGTCGGCCCGCAAAGGCGGCGAGCTCGGCTTCTTCCCCCGTGGACGCATGGTGTCGGAGTTTGAGTCGGCCGCTTTCGCACTGAAACCCGGTGAGGTGTCGCCCATCATCGAAACCCAGTTCGGTTTCCACATCATCCAGCTCATCGAGCGCCGTGGCAACACCATCAACGCCCGCCATATCCTCATCATCCCCAAGGTCTCTTCCGACGACCTGCTGCGCACCCGCATGAAGCTCGACAGCATCGCCTCCGAGATCCGCGCCGGTCGCATCTCCTTCGAGGATGCCGCCAAGCAGTACAGCACCGCCAACAACGCCAAGCAGGGCGGCACTGTGACCAACAGCAACGACGGCAGCAACCGCCTCGACCCCGAGACCCTCAAGGCCAACTACTATGCTGTCGGAGTCCAGGGCATGGAAGTCGGCGATGTGTCAAACGCCACCGCCTTCAAAACCGAGGACAACCAGGACGCCTACCGCATCGTCCGCCTCAACCGCAAATACCCCTCGCACAAGGCCAATCTTACCGACGACTACGACAATATCTACAATGCCGCCCTTGCCAACGCCAAGCAGAAACGCATGCTCGAATGGGCGCGCAAGCAGGCCAAGAAGACCTACATCCGCCTCTCCGACGAGTTCAAGGACTGCTCTTTCCCCAACCTCGGCCTCTGATACAATCCTTTTTTAACGCTACAAGAAAACAGAACAATGAACGACAAAGAACAGCTCGACCTACTGGTCCAGAAATACAACTCCCTGCGCAACGAGATGGGCAAAGTCATCGTCGGCCAGCACGAGGCCGTCGACTCTCTGCTGCTGGCCCTCTTCACGGGCGGCCACTGCCTGCTGCTCGGTGTACCCGGCCTGGCCAAGACCCTCATGGTCAACACTCTCGCCCGCACCCTCGGCCTCGCCTTCAGCCGCATACAGTTCACCCCCGACCTCATGCCCTCCGACATCACCGGCTCCGAGATTCTGGACCGTGAACGCAATTTCAAGTTTATCCAGGGCCCCCTGTTTGCCTCCGTGGTCCTCGCCGACGAAATCAACCGCACGCCCCCCAAGACCCAGGCCGCCCTCCTCGAGGCCATGCAGGAGCACAAGGTCACCGTCAGCGGCACCACCTACCGGCTCCCCAGCCCGTTCCTCGTCCTGGCCACACAGAACCCCATCGAGCAGGAAGGCACCTACCCGTTGCCCGAAGCCCAGCTCGACCGCTTCATGTTCAACGTCCGCCTCGACTATCCTTCCTTCGACGAGGAGGTGCAGATTGTCAAACAGACCACCGTCAAACAGACCGTCGAAGTGGACGAAGTGCTCAACGCCGAGCAGATCGTCGCCTTCCAGGATGTCATCCGCCGCATGCCCGTGCCCGACAACGTTGTGGAATACGCCGTTCGCCTCGTAACCTCCACCCGTCCCGCCGCCCAGCCCCTCGGCAACTCCGACGGCCCGTCGGTCGGCAAGTATATCTCTTGGGGCGCCGGCCCCCGCGCCTCGCAGTACCTCATCATGGGCGCTCGCACCCATGCCGCCCTCCAGGGCAAATATTCGCCCGACTCCGACGATGTACGCGCCGTGGCCTGCAACGTGCTCCGCCACCGCATCGTCCGCAACTACTTCGCCGAAGCCGAAGGCATTTCCACCGACCAGATTATAACCGAACTGTTGAAATTATGAAAAAAATATTGGTGGCTGCGGCCATATTCACGTTGTTCTCCTCTTTGGCCTTAAGGGCGCAGTCGGGGCTTTACCTGCCGACCGCCAAGCCCGTCAAGGACATGCGGGCCGCCCTCACCAATCCCCAGGCCTTCTACCTCCTGCTCTCCTACCAGGGCAGCGACTCCACCTACAACATCACCCACCTCGACCTCCTCGACTCAGCCTACCGCATTGCCTTCTCCGAGGAAAACCCCATGCTCTACACCATGGTGGTCGAAAGCTACGCCGGCGCCGACGAAACCCTCGGCAACAAACGCGTCGAAGCCGTCGTGCGCTACTTCTCCAAGCGCTGCCATTCCCTTTTCCCCATACGCTATGCGCGCAACCCCATCCACTGCTCCTGCCACGGCGACTCCGTCGAAACCATCCGCTTCGAGGTGCCTACCGCCACTGCCGTCTACGACTGCGCCACCCTCCCCTCCGAACGCCTTAAACTGAACAAGAGCATCGACCTCACCAACTCTGTCCTCGTCACCTTCCGCAACAACCCCGACGAGTGCATCGGCTCCGCCCGCGGCTGCTATGTCCCCGCCGCTGACAGCCTCGTCCGCGGCTACTACGCGCAGCTCTTCCTCGCCCGCGGTTCGGTCTACTCCGTCAGCGGCACCAAGGACACCTGCCCGTCCGACATCCAAATCAAGGTCGACGACCACCTCGACTACCGCACCACCGTCGAGCGCTACAGCCTCATCCCCCATCCGAAACACATCCTCGTCCAGGCCGGCTATGTCGTCATCAGCAGCAACTACGCCCGCACCCTCGACGAATGCGAGGAACCCCAGAAGGACTCCATCTTCATCCGCATCCCCGCCACCCCCGAACAGGTGGCCGCCAAACTGAAATTCTTCGCCCGCGTCAAAACCTCGCGCGGCATCGAATACAAGGCCCTGCCCACACGCAAAATGCCCGGCAAGGGCGAGCTGATGCTCCAGGCACCCATCAACGTCGCCCAGTTCGACACCATCTACCTCGGCAAGCGCATCTCCGAGAAGGAGCTGAAAGACTACTTCTTCGAGGTCGACTCGCCCACCGAGGCAGCCTCTTTCGCCGTCGGCAACCGCTTCTTTGTGGCCTACCGCGTCGACAAACACGGCTCCTACGAGCTCCGCAAAGACCTCCGCGACCTCTTCCGCATCGTCCCCGACCAGGAGGAAGACCTCCAGCCACGCGAGGAAAAGCGCAAGAACGTCGACCCCGACGAAATCATCGAATAACAATTAAGTGTTAAGCGTCTAGTTTTAAGTGTTTAGTGATTGGTTTTAAGTGTTTGGTGCTGAGCGCAGATTTAATAATTTGTTCACGATAATTTTTATTTTTAATTATTAATTTTTAATTAAAAAAATGGCATACTTACAGACTGATGTCACCAAGGTCACTACCCGCGTGCTGCAGAACATGAAGCTGCACGGCGAAAAGATAGCAATGATCACCGCCTACGATTACTCCATGGCCTCGCTCGTCGAGAGCACCAAAATCGACGTGGTCCTCGTCGGCGACTCCGCCGCCAACGTCATGCAGGGCCACAAAACCACCCTCCCCATCACCCTCGACGAAATGATTGTCTACGCCACCTCCGTCGTCCGCGCCGTCAAGCGCGCCCTCGTGGTCGTCGACATGCCCTTCGGCACCTACCAGGGCAACTCCAAGCAGGCCCTCGCCTCCGCCATACGCATCATGAAGGAAACCGGCGCCGACGCCATCAAGATGGAAGGCGGCGAGGAAATCCTCGAGAGCGTCCAGCGCATCCTCTCGGCCGGCATCCCCATCATGGGCCACCTCGGCCTCACGCCACAGAGCATCAACAAATTCGGCACCTACGCCGTCCGCGCCACCGAGAAGGAGGAGGCCGACCGCGTCAAAAAAGACGCCCTCATCCTCCAGGAGGCCGGATGCTTCGCCCTGGTGCTCGAAAAAATCCCCGCCAAACTTGCCGCCGAGGTCACCTCCGAACTCAAAATCCCCACCATCGGCATCGGCGCCGGCCCCCACACCGACGGCCAGGTGCTCGTGCTCCAGGACATGCTCGGCATCACCCAGCAGTTCAAGCCCCGCTACCTGCGCACCTACGGCACCTTCGGCGAAGACATCTCCAACGCCATACGCCATTACGTCGCCGACGTCAAGAGCGGCGACTTCCCCAACGAAAAAGAACAATACTGACAACAACAAAGGCCGGCCCTCTCCGCCGGCCTTTTTCTTTTTTTTATTGTATCACCCCGGACGGCACAAAACCCCACCCGATAGGGACATAATTCGGCCCTTCTTATATAGTTCCTATATACTTCTCATATACTTCTTATATCACCTATATAAGAAGTATATGAGAAGTATATGAGAACGATATAAGAACGATATAAGAAATGCCGAATTATGTACCTCTCGGGTAGGTATGAGGTGGGGGGTAGGATGGGGGAGGCGAGGGAGTGGGGGGTGGGATGTGAGGGAGTGGGGGGAGGGAGGTGGAAAGGGGGTGGGCGGTCAGCGGACAAGGTGGCGGCGGTAGGTGCGGGCGGCGAGGAGGGCGGCGGCGAGGAAGGCCAGCAGGAGGAGCAGGGCGCTGAGTATCAGCTGTATGGTTGAGATGCCGAAGGGGAGGCGCAGCACTACGGCGGCGGGCGCCGAGAAGGGCACAAGGGTGAGCCACTGGGCCAGGGCGCCGTCGGGGTCGGGGACGAGCAGGGGGATGAGCATGAGGGTGACGAGCAGCGGCGAGAGCATCAGGAGGACCCACTGGAGGGCGTCGGCGTCGCTGTCCAGGCGGGCGGCGAGGGCGGCGAGAAGGGCGCCGTAGAGCAGGTAGCCCAGCAGGAAGAAGGCCAGGAAAACGCCGGCCACCAGCGGCAGGTTGATGGCTGTGAGGCCCTGCACGGTTTCGTCGACGAGGGCGACGGAGGTGTTGTATTGCGCTGTGGCGTCGGTGCCTTTGGTGGCGAGGGTGCGGGCGGTCTGCTGCTCGCGGGCCTGGGCGAAGAGGTCGGGGTTGGCGCGCTGGATGGCGCCGATGGCGGCGGTGGCCAGGAGGACCCACAGGACGAGCTGTGTGATGGCCGTCAGGGCCACGCCGCTGATTTTGCCCACCATGAGCTGCACGGGGTGCACCGAGGCGGCGACGACTTCGGCCACGCGCGTGGATTTCTCCTCCTGCACGCTGCGCATCACCTGCACGCCAAAGACGACGAGGGCCAGCACCATGAGTACGGCGAGCACGGCGGCCAGGACGCCCTTGACGCGGGCGAAGCTTTCGTGGCCTGTGGCGGCGTCGCGGGTGTGGAGTTTGATGTCGGTGTTGGCCACCGAGCGGTAGACTTCGGGGTCGAGGCCGTAGACGTCCTCGAGGATGGCGTTGCGGAGGAGCATCTGCAGCTGTGCGGCGATGCTTTGCTGCAGGGCCATGGGGGGCTCGGAGGAGCGGTGGTAGAGGAAGGCGTCGCGGGGGATGGTGGTTTCGCGGGCGGGGATGTAGAGGATGGCGGCTATGCGGGAGTCGTCGGCCATGTGGTCGTGGGCGTAGTCGAGACTGGGCATGCGGCGGAAGGAGAGTTCGTCCGAGGAGCGCAGGGAGCGCTCGAAGAGGCCTGTTTCGTCGACCACCAGCACTTCGGCCGGCCGGGCGTTGCGGTTGGCGGCCATGACGGGCAGGGCGTAGAGTGCGGCCAGCAGCAGGGGCACGAGCAGGGTGAGCACCCAGAAGGAGGGGTGGCGGAGGCGCAGGCGGTATTCGCGCGAGAGGATGAGGAGGATTTTTTTCATAGCTGGAGGGTTTTGTGGCAGAGGCTGGCGGCGGCCTCGCGGTTGTGGGTGGAGAGGAGGATGGCGGTGCCGGAGCGGCTGAGGCGCTCGATTTCGGCGCGGAGCATGGCGGCGTTGTCGGCGTCGAAGCCGGAGAAGGGTTCGTCGAGGATCAGCAGTCGGGGGCGGTGCACCACGGTGGAGATGAACTGCACTTTCTGCTGCATGCCTTTGCTGAGGCGGTTGGCGGGGCGGTTCCACCAGTCGGCGGCGCCGAGGCGTTCGAACCAGGCCCGGGCTTCGCTGCGGGCGTCGGCGCGGCTCATGCCTTTGAGGCGTGCGAGGTAGACCACCTGCTCGCCCACGCGCATGCGGCGGTAGAGGCCGCGTTCCTCGGGCAGGTAGCCCACGGCGGCAAGGTCGGCGCGCGTCATGGGGTGGCCGTCGAAGAGGATGGTGCCGCTGTCGGCCTCGAGGATGAGGTTGACGATGCGCAGCAGGGTGGTTTTGCCGGCGCCGTTGGCACCGAGGATGCCCACCACCTCGCCGCAGTCGGCGGTGAAGCTGATGCCGTCGAGGACGCGGTGGGCACCATAGGACTTGCTGAGGTTGTCGGCTTGCAGTAGCATGGTTTTTGTGTTGCAGGGTTACTGGGTTACGGAGTGGCTGGGCGGCTGGGTGGCCGAGTGGCGGGGTGCGGTTTTCCTGGTGATTTTCAGCAGGAGGGTTTCGGCCAGCAGGGCGGCCAGAGCCAGGAGGATGCACCAGTGCCAGAGGGGTGTGCCGCCTTCGCGGGAGCGTATCTCCTGGTCGAGGGGTTTGGCGGCGTTGCGCACCAGGGAGTAGCCCGGGCGTCCGTCGAGGAGGCCCTCGATGTCGCTGCGCGAAAGGAAGTCGAGTTGCGATTCGAGGCGCGGGTGGTTGAAGGCGAGGTGCTCTTGGTTGCCGAGGAGGTAGATGCCGTCGGCGGAGAGTTCGCCGTGGAGCATCAGGGCGCTGCGGCCCGCGAGGCGTCGCAGGTCGGGCAGGAGGGAGGTTTCGGGGTTTGCGGCCAGGGGCCGGAGTTCGGGGGGAGTGGCGGTGGGGTCGTAGGAGCCCTGGAGGAAGATGGGGTTGCGGTCGCCGAGGGTGTGGGCGACGTCGGGTTGCGGACGGCTGTAGAGGGCCATGTTGTAGAGCGTGGGCACGAAGAGGGCCTGCGCCACGAAGGAGGTCCATTCGGCGGTGAGGGGCGCGGTGAAGAGGTAGAGGCGGCCGTCGCCGAAGGGTGTGGAGCAGAGCAGGGGGGTGCCGTCGGCAAGGGTGATAATGCTTTGCAGCACGGCGGTGCCGGTGCCGAGGGTGTAGTGGCCTTGCACAGAGGGCATTTCCATGTCGCTGCTGGTGCCGTTGAAGACGCCGCGGTAGAGGCTGCTCTGGTAGTCGACGGCGTTGGCTTTGGCGGGGCGTGGCTGCCAGCGGTCGAGGGTGGGCGACTGGAGGAGGGCGAGGAGGGCGTTGAGGTCGTCGGGCTTGGCGTTGGCGGGGGGTATGACGGTCAGTGTGCCGCCCTGCTCGACCCACGCGGCGAGGGCCTGGGCCTGGCCGGAGGGGAGGGTGCGGGGCTCGTTGAGAACGATGAAGTTGAACGGCGAGAGGTCGGAGGGGAGGGGGGCGGCCTGGTAGGCGAGGGCGGAATCGTCGGCGAAGAGGCGGCGGAGGTTGTCGTTGGGGCCGTTGCCGTCGACCTGCAGCATGCCGATGCGGCTGCCGGCGAGGAGGGTGAAGTGGTAGCGGTCGTCGAAGGTGATGGGGTAGTCGGTGATGTCGACGCTGCCGTCGAGCCATCCGGCGTTGTCGATGGTGAAGCGGAGGGTGGCCTTGGCGGAGGTGCCGGCGGGGATGTCGAGGGTGGCGATGGCGCGTTCGCGGCCGCCCACGGTGAGGCGCACGGGCAGTTTTTCGGCGTCGGTGGTGCCGCCGTTGCGCACGGTGGCTTCCACGCTGACGCTGCCGCCGACAAAGTAGGCCGGGGCGTCGAGGCGAAGGGTGTCGATATAGAGGTTGTCGGTGGCCACGCCTTCGAGGGGCACGAGGGTGAAGAGGGCCAGGCTGTCGTCGGGCAGGGCGTCGAGGTCGGCGGCGGAGCGCTGGAAGTCGGAGACGAGGTAGGCGTGGCGGTTGGCGGCGCCGCTCTGGCGCATGAAGTCGCTCTGGCTTGCGGCCACCTCGCTGAGGCGGCGGCTGGCGGGGGTGATGGCCAGGAGGTCGACGGCGTCGAGGAATTCCTCGCGGCTCATCCAGCGGTATTCGTCGCCGGACATGGCGTTGGAGAGGAGCTGGTAGCGGTCGCCGGGGCGGTAGGCGGCGGCGATTTCGCGGGCCTTCTGTTTGGCGGCTTCGAGCTGCGAGCCGTCGCTGGTGCTGTTCTCCATGGAGAAGGAGTTGTCGAGGTAGACGCTGACGACGGTGGCGCCGGAGCGTAGTTTCTGCCCGCTGCCGGGGAGCGAGGGTTGGGCGAAGGCCAGCACGAGGAAGACGATGGCCAGGCAGCGCATGAGGAGCACCAGCCAGCGGCGGAGGTTGCTCTGTCGGCGGCTCTCGGTCTGGAGGGATTCGAGACGGTCGACGTTGCTGAAATAGACCTTGCGGTAGCGACGGAACTGGAAGAGGTGCACCGCGATGGGGATGGCCAAGGCCAGGAGCCCCCAAAGGAAGAGAGGGGCGCCGAAGATCATTGGGCGCCTCCTTCTTTGGTCTGTTTGAGGTTATAGGCGCAGAGGTCGGCGAGGAAGCAGGAGCCGCAGCGGGGCTTGCGGGCCTGGCAGACGTAGCGGCCGTGGAGGATGAGCCAGTGGTGGGCCGTGGAGAGCTTGTCGGCGGGGATGTGGCGGACGAGGGTGCGTTCGGTTTCGAGCGGGGTCTTGGAGTTGCGGGTAAGGCCTATGCGGTTGGAGACACGGAAGACGTGGGTGTCTACGGGCATGGCGGGGAGGTCGAAGACCACGGCGGCGACGACGTTGGCGGTTTTGCGGCCCACGCCGGGGAGGCGCTGGAGGGCGTCGATGTCGGAGGGCACCACGCCGCCGAACTCGGCGTCGAGCATGCGGGCCATGTCGGCCAGGTGGCGGCTCTTGCTGTTGGGGTAGGAGACGGAGTGGATATAGGTCAGGATGTCGTTGGCGGAGGCCTTGGCCATGGCGGCGGCATCGGGGTAGGCGGCGAAGAGGGCGGGGGTGACCATGTTGACGCGTTTGTCGGTGCACTGCGCCGAGAGGATGACGGCCACCAGCAGCTGGAAGGGGTTGGCGTAGTGCAACTCGGTCTCAGCCACGGGCATTTCCCGCTCGAAGCGTGCAATCATCTGGTCGTATCGGTCTTGTATTTTCATATCGTATCGTTGAATTCGAGGGAGACGAGGACGGGGTAGTGGTCGGAGAGGTCGGTCTTGATTCGGCGGTAGCTGAGGGTGGAGAACTGGGGGGAGCGGAAGACCATGTCGATGCGGAAGCGGGGGAAGCTGCCGTTGTAGGTGGTGCAGAAGCCCAGGCCTTTGTCGCGATAGGTGTCGGCGAGGTAGCGGGTGATTTGGGCGTAGAGCCACGAGGAGGAAATGTCGTTCATGTCGCCGGCAAGAATGAGGGGCAGCGAACATTCACTGACGAGGGGTTGCAGCTGGTCGTTCCACTCGTTCTCGTGGCGGATGACGGTCTCCTTGGCTTTGCTCATGGTGCGGCGCGAGGTGGAATCGATCTTCAGGCGTGCTATCTGCTCCACCTCGGCGCGGTCGTCGAGGTCGAAGGCGTAGCTGTCCATGTGGACGCAGAGGATGCGGAAGGGGCGGTCGCCGTTGAGAATTTCGACGAGTATCTTCTGCTGGTCGATGCGTTTGACGAAGGTGATGGGCAGCTTGGAGAAGACCACGGTGCCGCTGGGGGCGGTGTTGGAGCCGTGGGCACCGTAGTAGTGGTTGTAGCCCATCAGTTCGAGGCTGTCGGTGATGCTGAGGCCTTTGATGGCTGTGTACTCCTGCAGGCAGAGCACCATGGGCTGGTGTTCGCGCAGCAGGTCGAGGAACTCGTAGGCGATGCTGTCCTTGGGCGTGGATTCGTACTTGTTGCCACCGAACATGTGCAAGTTGTAGCTCATCAGCGAGACCATCGTGGGGTGCTCCTCGGCGGGAGGGATGGTGGAGGTGCCGCCAATCTGGAAGAAGAGGCCGATGAAGGAGTAGCGCGCGGCGATGGCGGCAACAGAAAGGAGGAACTGCCATTTGCCCATGAAAAGCCATAGGATGACGAACAGAATGTTGATGCCGAGCATGGGAAGATAGCCGTAGGCCAGCACCGACGGCAGTATATTCTTGGACGGAGCGATGACTCCCGCCAGCGTGGTCGCTATGAGCCCCAAGGCCGCGAGAATGTTGAGTATCAGCAGTATGATTCTTATTACTTTCATAATTTAAAAATGCAAATGTACTTATAAAAATTGAAAACTGAAAATTGAAAATCGAAATTTATTATTTTTTTAGTATTTTTGCATCCTGTTATGAAGCGATTTGCACTGATTGGCAGGCGTCTGGGACATTCCTATTCCCAGCAGTGGTTCGAGGGTCTTTTTGCCCGGCTCGGACTCGCTGACCATGTCTATACGCTCTGCGAGATGCCCTCTTTGGAGGGACTGCGCGAGTGGGTGGAAAACGAGGGGATATGTGGTTTCAATGTCACCGTGCCCTACAAGCAGGAGATACTGCCCTGCCTGGACGCGCTGGACGAGACGGCCGATGCCATCAGCGCCGTGAACTGCGTTACCGTCGAGGACGGTCGCCTGGTGGGCCACAACACCGATGCCGGGGCTTTCCGCCGAAGTCTTGAGAACACGGGGTGGCCTGTCCGGCAGGCTTTCATTCTCGGCACAGGCGGCGCGGCACGGGCCGTGGCCTTTGCCTTGCGGCAGATGGAGATTCCGTATCAATTCGTCAGCCGCCACCCCCACGGAGAGAACCAGCTGGGCTACGAAGAACTCGCCACTCGCCACTCTCCGCTACCCACACTCCTCGTCAACGCCACCCCCGTCGGCATGTTCCCCGATGTGGATGGCACACCCCTTCCAGATCTCAATCTTCATTTTTCAACTTTCAATTTGTACGACCTCACCTACAACCCCTCGCCCACGCGCTTGATGCGCGACGCCATGGCCCGGGGCGCCCAGGTGAAGGACGGCCTCGAGATGCTCCACCTGCAGGCGGAGATGAGTTGGGACTTCTACCGCAAGGTTACTTGTGGGTGACGGTCGACACGTCGCTCGTCGGGCAGTTCACCACCACCGGACGGCCGATGTATACCAGGCTGCTGGCGTTCTTCACCGGCACATGCATGCGCTCCGTGCACCACAGGATGGCCTTGCTGCCACCGTCGATGGTGCCCTCGATGCGTTTGGCTTCCAGCTTCTCGGCGTCCAGGCTTGTGGCCTCTATCATATTCAGTTCCATCTTGATGAGGGCGCGGCCGCGCAGCTCGGTCGTCGAGGATGCAGAGAGGTTGAGGAATATGTTGTCCACCGCCACGTGGGCCTTCAGGTCCGACGCGCCGGCCTGTTCGATGCTCATCTGTTTGCCCTCGAAGTTCCCCCGAAGGGTCGACTTCCCGGTGAGGTACACCTCCAGCGCCTCCCGTTGTATCTTGCCCATCTGTAGGTTGGCAGCGCCGTTGAGCTCGATGTACGACACACTCATCCTTGCGGGAACCAGTATTCGCGGACGTTCTTTCGTCTTCAGCTTTACGTCCCTCCGCATGGCAATGCGCAGCGTTCCCTTCTCCTGTTCCACGGCCAGGTGTTTGTATACTGCCTCCGGCGCGTAGACGCGGATGTCGCGCACCGTGTCGCTTAGCACCATGTCGAGGGCGGCGTTGACTATCAGCTGCCCGTAGTCGCCCTGCAGGGCTATCGATTTGTATTTCTCTTTCGGCGCCGCAAAGCCCACGGTTGCCATCGCTACAACCATCGCGGCCACAAGGAAAAGAATCTTCTGTTTCATATCATTGATTGTTTTGTATGTCCGAATCATTCGCCGTTGAACACGTAGCGCACAATGTTGCTCCCCATGCGCAGGGCTTTCTGCCGTGTGGCTTGGCTGTCGTTGTGCACGTCGGGATCCTCCCAGCCGTCGCCGAGGTCGCACTCCCACGTGAAGAAGCACACCAGCCGCCCTTCCCATATCAGGCCGTAGCCCTTGGGCGGCAGGTTGTCGTGCTCGTGTATCTTGGGCAGACCGTTGGGGAACTGGTACTTCTGGTGGTAGATGGGGTGCGAGAAGGGCAGCTCCACCCATTCCAGCTCCGGGAACACTTTCTTCATCATAGGCATGATGTATTCCTTCATGCCGTAGTTGTCGTCGATGTGGAGGAATCCGCCGCCGACGAGGTAGCTGCGCAGGTTCTGCGCCTCGCGGTCGCTGAAGACCACGTTGCCGTGCCCCGTCATGTGCAGCAGGGGGTAGTTGAATATCTCCGCGCTGCCCACGTCCACGGTGGCGTACTGCGGCTTGAGGCCCATCTGCTGGTCCTGGTTGCAGAAGGCAATGAGGTTGGTGAGCGACGTCGGGTTGGCGTACCAGTCGCCCCCGCCGCCATACTTGAGCAGGGCTATCTGCGGCTGGGCGTATGCTTTGCCTATAAGCCCCATAAGTCCTATAAGTACTAAAAGCCCTATATGTTTTATTCTTCTCTTCATTGTTTGCAGTCATTGGTTATGCTGAACGCCACAGCGGCATACAGCGCCGCCGTCTCGGTGCGCAGGCGGCTCGGCCCCAGGCTCACCGGGCGGAAACCGCACGCCAGCGCCAGGTCTATCTCCTCCTGCGAGAAATCGCCCTCGGGGCCTATCAGCACCACCGCGTCGCGCCCTGCCTCCAGGGCCGTGGCCAGCGGTGTGCGCGGCTGGTCGGCTTCGCAGTGGGCAATGAATTGGAGTACCGGCGTCCCACCGGCAAAGGTGCGCAGCCACTCCCGCAGTTTCACGGCCGGATGGATGCGCGGCAGCGTCAGGTGCAGGCTCTGCTTCATGGCGCTCAGGGCCAGGCGTTCCAGGCGGTCGGTCTTCAGGAACGACCGCTCCGAGTGGTCGCAGTCCAGCAGCGTGATTTCGCCCACGCCCACCTCCACGGCCTTCTCCACCAGCCACTCCATACGCGACGGGTTCTTCGTCGGCGCCACCGCCAGATGCAGAGACGCAGCGTGCTGCGTCTCCTCAAGCGACATCGGCATCTGAGACGCAGCACGCTGCGTCTCTACGGTGCAGGCCTTGTCGCTGGCCTCCACCACCCGGCACTCGTACAGGTGCCCCAGCCCGTCGGTGACGTGCATTGTGTCGCCCTCGCGCAGGCGCAGCACGCGCACCGCATGCCGACTCTCCTCGGCATCCAGCGTGGCGTAGCCCTCGGGCGTTATATCTTTGCAGTAGAATAGTTGCATGTCCAATCTCAGTAACCGTTAATCATTACCTCCACCCACAATCATGCCCGTGGCCAGCACCAGGTGGGCCTCCTTGTCGTAGATGGTGGCGTACTGGCCGGCGGCAATGCCCTGTATCGGCTCGCCGCTCTCGATGGCTACCAGCCCGTCGTCCGTCCGGTGCAGCACTCCGGGGTGGAATTCCGGCGTGTGGCGTATCTTGAACGTCACCTCCACCTCGCCTTCCGGCAGGTGGTCCAGCAGCTCTCCGTTGCTGCTCCCCTCCTCGAGGGGAGCTGTCCGAAGGACTGAGGGGTTGGGCCACTTCCCGCTCAGCAGGTGGAACCCCATCAGGCGGATGCGGTCGCCGTACTGCTCCTTGGGGTCGTAGCCTTGCGACACATAGAGCACGTTTTCCTCCACGTCCTTCCGCACCACGAACCACGGCCCTCCGCTGAGGTAGAGCCCTTTGCGCTGGCCGATGGTGTGGAACCAGTAGCCCTTGTGGGTGCCGAGCACGCGGCCTGTCTCCAGCTCCACAATCTTGCCCTCGCGTTCGCCCAGGTAGCGGCGGATGAAGTCGTTGTAGTTGATCTTGCCCAGAAAGCAGATGCCCTGCGAGTCCTTGCGCGTGGCGCTGGGCAGGCCCGCCTTGGCGGCAATGGCCCTTACCTCGCTCTTCATCATCCCCCCGATGGGGAACATCAGCTTCTCTATCTGGCTGTACTCCAGCTGCGAGAGGAAGTCCGTCTGGTCCTTCACCGGGTCCTTGGCGGTAGCCAGGAAGACAGTCGGCCTCACCCCAACCCCTCTCCCGGGGAGAGGGGCGGCTGCCGCATCCTGTTGGAGGCGCTCCCCCTCTCCTTGGGAGAGGGGCAGGGGTGAGGCCTTCTCCACTCTCGCATAGTGCCCCGTGGCGATACGGTCGTAGTCCTTGCCGCGGCGGTCGTTGAAGGCGCCGAACTTGATGAGCTTGTTGCACATCAAGTCGGGGTTCGGCGTCAGGCCGCGGCGCACGCTCTCGATGGTGTAGCTCACCACGTTGTCCCAGTACTCCTTGTGCAGGTTCACCTCCTCGAAACGGCAGCCGTAGTGGTGCGCTATCCACTGCGTAATCTCTATGTCCTCCTCCGCAGGGCAGTCGATGTAGCCCTCCTCGTCCTCCATACCGATGCGGATATAGAAGATGTCCGGCGTGATGCCCTGCTCCTTCAGCAGGTGCACCACCACCGAGCTGTCCACGCCCCCGGATACCAATGCAGCAACTTTCACTTTTTTCCTTTTCTTTTTTCCCATTAACGGCGCAGTGCGAAAAATATTGTCTCCACCGCCCACAAAAATCCCCCCGCCGCCAATCGGGAGACGCGGCATGCCGCGTCTCCCGATTGGCGGGGTTCGAGAGGGGTCGAAGAGGTACATAATTCGGCATTTCTTATATCGTTCTTATATCGTTCTCATATACTTCTCATATACTTCTTATATAGGTGATATAAGAAGTATATGAGAAGTATAT
>Ga0326511_10001451_pt1 | contig 19583 bp, 29 predicted proteins | sample 0_2496_0518_D_FD_203701 | JGI IMG/M metagenome (GOLD analysis project Ga0326511, IMG submission 203701) | Bovine rumen microbial communities from UC Davis, California, United States - 0_2496_0518 | ecosystem: Host-associated > Mammals > Digestive system > Stomach > Rumen | place: USA... | reverse complement strand
AATTTCCTCATAACGGCGATATCATGGAAATTCCGCAGCCCTCAGACGCTCGTGAGTGCAGGCGAACCGGAAACGTCATCACCGGGAGGCGGTTCTTCTTCATCTTCCGGCAGCGTCACGGTCAGCACGACGGTCTCGGTTACGAAAAATATCAAAAGGACTGACCTGAAAAGCTACCCCGGCGACCTTGCCGGAGTTCCCGTGATGATAGCCGGAGGAGCATTCTCATGCAGGAGCGGAGCAGCGGTATTTGCGGAATTTTCCGTCGGCCTGCTCGGAACGCAGGACAGCGTTTTTGAGGGCAGCATATATATCGATGACGAGATCGCAGCGGCGGTGAAAGAATCGCTCCATGCCGGTGAATATTCGCATATCCGCATCACAGTGCCTTTTGAAGCTCCTGCCGGGACTCATAAGGTGCAGCTCTTTGCGTCGGGATATGCGGTGCAGGAGAGCGTCACAGCCTACGTCTGGGGGCAGAATATAACTCCGGAATCCGCACAGCTCACCGACGAGAGCGACTACACTTACGTCACAGCAGCCGAAAAAACAACGGTCACAGGCTATATCGGCAGCGTCCTCTATCCGAGGATACCGGAATATCTCGGCGGAAGTCCTGTCACTGTCATAGGCAGCGGAGCTTTCCGGGAGTCGCCCGTCACGGCAGTCTATATCCCTGACGGGGCATTAACTATAAAATAAGGGGGAATATTATGACAGGTTCGGGAACTCAGGCGGATCCGTATATAGTCGATAACTGGGCGGACTTCGTGACCGCTGCCGGGACTTCCGGAGCTTATGTTGAATTTGCGGCTGATACGGTCATTGACATGGATAATGTCGCTCCGGAGGGGATCAGCGGTATAACGGCCAGATGCAGCAGCATCGACGGAAAAGGAGCATCGGTCAAGGGGATCTTTTTTGTTTCGGGCGGCTTTACGTTTGTGAACTATATCGAGATAAAGAACCTGAATTTAACGGAAATGCGGACACTTTCGGGATATGCACTTAATCATTCTGAAAATTTCGTATACCGGAACTGCACTATAACAGGATCATTCGCCGGAACAGGGATATTCTCGATATCGGGTTCTTCATCGCTTATCGACTGCTGCGGATTCACTGTGCAGCTCTCCGGCTGTGTATTCGGTCACGGCAGAGAGCTGCCATTCAGGAGCAGCCGGATAATATGTTCAGGAAATCCGGCTTTTTCAGGAAATCTGACGAGCCTGCGGCTTGAAAACTCTCTCGTTCAGGGTGAAAAGCTGCCGATAGAGTATTTCTGGTCGTCGAAAACGAGCATAATCGACTGCGTGATACACAGGAGCTTCAATGCTTCCGGCAGCACGAATCTTCTTGTGAATTCCGACAAGATCGCTGAGGGAGTGACCGTTGAATACGGCCGCAAGGTAACGACAGAACAACTGAAAGATGCCGAATACCTCGCATCGGTCGGTTTTCCGATAGTGACCGAGGAGCTGATATAATGAGCTGGATAATGGGAAGTGACGGCTTTCCGACAAATACAGATTTTCCGGAAATGCCGGAAAAACCGTTCGTCACACAGCCGAGAAATATCTGGAGAACAGACAAGGACACGAATGACGGCATACCGTTCCACCGGCTTATCCCGGAATACTCCGAACCGCCGATAGGTGCATTCATGGACGCTGCCGCCCTGGAATATGTGTACATACCTCCGACAGTACGGAATATAGGCAGATACGCATTTTCCGGAACGGCTCTCCAAAGTGTGAAAGTCCATGAGGCGTGCAGTTTTTATCCGACATCTTTTCCGGAGCGGTGCAGGATATTTTTCTTCGACCACAGCCCGGAGGAGTATATCTTCTACGGTGATGATACGGACGTTTTCAGCGAATTTCCGGCAGTTATCGAAACCGAGGAAGATCATCTCACCGACTGGAAGCTCTATGGCAGCGAAGCCGGAACGGGAGACAAATGTCTGAACGAGATACCGCTGCCGCACTATCGCCCGACATTCACAAACAGAGGCATAACATATCAGTCAAATCCGGACGGAACTGTTACGGCGAACGGTACGGCTGACTATCCGAACGGCAGCAGTTACAATGTTCTGGTGAATAACATTTCCCCAGCTGAGCTGAGCGGCAAAACATATACCATGTCTGCTGCTGATTCGGTCACGGAGGGCGTTTTTATCATTCTGTATTTCTACGCAGAGGGCAGCACAACTATCGTTCCGAACGATGTGCGGTACAAGTGGGAAGGCGAAAAAGACTGGCACAAAACCGGTTCACCGGTCGTCCAGTCAAGAGTCAATAACACGTATTACAGGAGCGTAACGATACGTTTTAATGATGTTGAAAACGTTGTCAGATGTCAGCTCCAGATAAGAGCATTCGACGGCACTGTACTTGAAAATTTCATCTATAAGCCGATGTTTTTCGAGGGAGAAGAATATCAGCCGTTCGATATTTACGGCAAGTACAAGCTTCCGATTGCGTCGGCTGAAAATGAGTACACGATCTATCTGCCGCAGCCGCTTTTTTCTTCGGACGAGCTTTCCTACAGCGAGCAGGCGGTGACGTACCGGACAGGGCGTTCAGAGCCGGAGACTGTTCCGGTCGATGTTCCGGCGATAGAGACGCTTCCGGATTTTGCGGAGACGGTCATCAGCTTCGGGACACAGGTTCCGCCGGGAAAGGTCAGTCTGACGTTCAGAGGGTGGCACAGGAGAGGAGGAACTTAATTGGAAAGCATCATTGTATCAATAATTACAGGCATCATCACGATAATTACCGTGATAATCAACACAAAGGCTTCAAACCGGGAAATTCAGCACAAGTTAGAGACGCAGCAGGCGGTCTTTGAGACTAAGCTCGATTCCCTGACTTCCGAGGTTCGGGAGCATAACAATTTTGCAAGACGAATGCCTGTCGTTGAGGAGCAGATAAAGGTCATTAATCATCGCATAGGAGATCTGGAGAGCCATGAAAATCAGAGAACGCATAGCTAAGATGATCGATGTGAAATCCGTCGTCACGCTCATTCTGACGGGGGTTTTCGCTGTGCAGACCGTCAGGGGAAAAGTTTCCGGGGAGCAGTTCCTCACGGTATTTACTGTCGTGATAAGCTTCTACTTCGGGACACAGTATCAGAAAAATATTAAGGAGTGAAAAAGATGAATTACAAGTACAATGATAAGACTCAGCTCGCAGAACATTTCAACGTGCAGGAATTCCGCTGCAAGTGCGGCGGGGCTCACGATATTCTTGTGAATCCGGAGCTTCCGGCTAAGCTCGAAAAGCTTCACAAGGCTCTGCACTGCTCGAAGATAATAATTAACTCCGGTCATCGCTGTGCAGCTCATGATCGTGCAGTAGGAGGTTCTGGAAGCGGTCAGCACGTTTCCGGAAATGCTGCTGATATTGTCTGCTTCGACAAGGACGGAAACCGCATAGATTCAAGAAAAGTTTCCTGTGCTGCTCAGGACATCGGATTCAAAGGTATTGCCAACATTGACAAGACTTATACGGCGACTCACGTTGATGTCCGTCCGTCAGGATCCTGGCTCGGTGATGAAGTTGTAACTACTGCTTACAGTGTGACCGATGATTTCTACAAGTACTATAAGCTTAGTAAGGCTGACGTTTACGGCTCTGCTCCGGCTGATACGATCGATATTTCTATCACGCTGGACGGGAAGACTTACTCAGGAACGCTTACAGCAGAATGAAACGGCTTTCAGATCTGATGCTGCTGTCGAATTTTCTCAGCACGCTGTTTTATTCTGCATCATATCCGTACATCTATGCGGAGATCGTAAAGGTCATAAGCCGGAAATATATCAGCTTCGAGCAGATCATCTCCTGCATCGGAATAGTTGTTTTCGGTTCTATCTGGAATAAGTACGGCGACCGGCTCTTTCAGCATTACATTAAGTTCGTGCTCCTTGAAATCGCCGCAGATGTGTTTCTTTTCGCTGATGTGCTGATCCGGCACGACCTGGAATTCTACTTCCTGCTGAATGTGATTATTTATGCTATTATCACAAAAAACATGAGCTGCGGCGGCATCAAGATGCGAGCCAAAGTCAATCCGACTGAGGAGCTTCGGGAACGCTATGACAATAACTCAAATAGCATCTATGCCATAGCTACTATCGCCGGAACGATCATCGCTGCGGTTCTCGGAACAAACCTTGACGTTCTCTTCGTCCTCGCTCTGATAGGCAACACCGTCGATAATTTATTCTATCTCTATATCTATAAGCGAATAAAATGAAAGAAGCCGTCCGGGATTCCGGGCGGCTTTTTTATTTTGAAAGAAAATACCGTCTGAAAATCAGACGGTAATACTCAAAGGCAGTATCACTATGATGTGCCCTTTTGCGTATAATGGTGTGGTTGGTGGAGGCGATGCGATATTACACTTATCTTTTGAATTAAATGGTATTTTAATTTTATCGGGATCGCTGCCGTCAACATCGAACAGTCTGAAGTAAACAACAATATAATCATGAAAGTATTCAATGCGGCTGATAACAGTATTAACAAGTGTGGCTGACGGAGTTTCAGCAAGATTTTTGACAGCGGCCATGAACATTTCAGGAGTGAATTCCGGTGCACGCTGCCGGAGCATATTCTCACGAGCGAGAAGGTCGTTTTTCTGGGCTTCAAGTTCGGTGATAGTATTCTGTATAGTCTCTGAGTTCAGGCCGCTCAGAATGGCGTTTACGGCGTTGTTGAGTTTCTTTTCGATCTGCTTCAGCTCTTTCTGTACCGCATTCAGCTCGGACGTATCAAGGATCTGCTTCTTATATTCGTCAAAAGCAGTTTTAGCGATCGAGGCTGTTTTATCGGACTGTAAATACTCATCGATAGTACCCAGCACCGTTTCTTCAAGGGTGTCGGCATCGATGCGGCCGAAGTGCTTATTCTGGCAGTGATAGTAGTAGTACCGCTTGCCGTATCTTGATGTTCCGCCTGTGCCTGTCATACGTTTCCCACACTCTCCGCAGTAAAGGACTCCCGAAAGCAGATATGTATGGTTCTTCCTGTGGCGATGTTTGGTCTGTGATTCACCAAGTTTCTTTTGGACGATGCTGAACAGCTCGTCGCTGACTATTCTCGGACACTCAGCCACCTCATCGATACCCTTGATAGTATACCTTCCGATATACCTTTCATTGCTCAGAATACGGCTGATGCTGCTTTTGTTGTAAGGGTTTCCCCTGCTCGTTTTCAGTCCTGTGCTGTTCAGTTCCGTGATGATCTCGGCAAAGGTACTCCCCTCTGCATACATCTGGAAAATCTTTCTTACAATAGCAGCCTGCTCCTCGACGATCTCGAAGCATTTGTCAGCACCTATCCGATATCCCAAGGCAATATTGCCGCCTGTGGTCTTGCCTTTGATAACGTTCTCACGCATACCCCGCCTGATCTTCTGGGAGAGCTCAGCTGAGTAGTACTCGTTCATAGCTTCCAGCAGACCTTCCATGATGATACCTTCGGGACTGTCTGTGATCTTCTCCATTGCTGACAAGAGCCTGATACCGTGCTGTTTCAGCTTTGCCTTATAGATTGCACTGTCATAGCGGTTACGGGCAAAGCGGTCAAGCTTATACACAATGACATAATCAATATCAAGGTGCTGACAGTCTGACATCATACGCTGGAACTGTGGCCGGTGGTCTGTAGTTCCGGAAATGGCTCTGTCGATGTACTCCCCTGTTATCGTGATGCCTTCACGCTCTGCGAACTCCTGACATACTCTGAGCTGTCCCTCAATGCTCTGCTCGGTCTGACGCTCGGAGCTGTACCGGGCATAGATTATCGCTTTTTTCATAACATTCTCCTTGCATTTTAATAAAGGATATGCTATAATACAATTGTCAAGGTTGTGCTTATAGCATATCCTTATCCCCTTGCGGTGTTTCCGGTACCGTGAGGGGATTTTTTTTATCTTACAGCTTTCCCGACGATGATACCGCACGGTATGATCTCGCCGTTTTCGGGGTAGATATCGTCATACTCCGGATTCAGGGACATGAGGCGGTCTTCGCCTGCTTTCTTGATGTACCCTTTGCCGTTCTGGATAAAAAGGCCTATCTTTCCGACGGGGACTTCATCTGACTTCACGACATAGACGATATCGCCGTTCTCGAAGTCCGGGAGCATACTGTCACCGTCAACTTCGACGGCAAAATCCGCTTCGTGCAGTTCGGGAGTATCGACAACTTCTACCGATCGCCACTGGTCACTGTCTTCGAGATCGTATCCGCAGCCGGCACTTGCCTTGTGGACAGACAGCATATCAAAGATGACTTTCTTGATATCAGACCTGATCTGTTCGGGACTGTGATTTTTCAGGACTGCGGCTCTGATGCTGTCATAGAGCAGCTTGCGGTATTCCTCCGGCATACTGCGGTAGATGCTGAGCAGTTCTTCCTCAAAACGTGTATCCTCCGATGTCATTTCGGGGGATTTTTTCTTTTCACGTCCGAGAAGATAGTCGGTTGATACGTTGAAATAATCGGATAGCTTTAATATCATTTCTATATTAGGCTCTCTTTGACCGTATTCATAATTCTGGTAAGTTCTTAGCGTTATTCCTAAGGCTTTTGCAGCGTCTTCCTGTGAAACGCCTTTTTTCTTTCGTAATTCTTTTAAGATCATGAGAACACCTCCTGATATATATTTTACACTCAAAATGAGTATATTTCAATACTGCATCATGCACAAATAATACACGTTCATTTTGTGCATAATTTTACTTGACTTTTTCTCAAAACGAGTGTAAAATTATAGACGTGGACGAACAAAACGAGTAGTTTTCCACAAACAACAGTTAAAACCCTATAGAAAAATAAGACAAGGAGGTATCTGCATGGAAGACATCAGACACGAAGCCACGACCACAGATGCAATGCACACCCTGTACAACAGCGGAGTCCTTGCAAGGTCGCCGGAAGAAGCCGAGCTGCTTGACTGGTTCCGCCAGCTCGCACCGGACGAACAGCTATTAGAGCTCGCAAGAGCCAAGGGAATGGCTCAGGCTATGAGCTACGTTAAAATGAAAGGAGCATGAACCATGACACAGAATGATATCAATATCCTGATCAAGCTCATAAAAGCGTACTGGACACCGGAGCGTATCAAGCTCTGGCATGAGTATGAAAAGACAGACCGCTCGCTGACATGGAGAGAATATGAGCGGCTGCACAGTGCAGACTAAAAGAACAAAAGCAAAGGAGAACCCAACATGAGAGATATAGGCATCGCACTGATAATCATTCCGTTCGCAGCGATAGCGAGCGGATTCTTCGCAGGACTTATCGAGACGATATGCAGCGGAGATATCAAGGACGATATTGCAGAACTGAAAAGGAGACACAGACATGACCGCACATGACAAGGCATCAGCGATAGCAGGAAAACTCCGCAGGATCAGACTCGACATCATGGTCACTGCGGAGGATGTCCTGCTCAAGGTATCAGATAAGCGGGAGCTTGAGTTCTGGTTCAGAAAACTTGTTCTCGGAGAATGAAAAAGGAGTAAGAGTATGAAAGCATTAAAACTTGAAGGACGCAGCGTCAGCGAGGTCGAGATAGAGAACACTCTGGAAGCATTGCAGAAGGAAGTTGAGGGATACATCGAGACGCTCACTATCGCACCGGACAAAGCAGTGATGATCGTCAATGAGGAGGGGCGGATCCGTGGTATGGCACCGAACCCGATAGCCTCTGGCTACACAGGTATCGGTATCGTAGGCCCTGCTCTGATCGTGGGCGTTGACGGAGATGAATTCTGCGATGTTCCGGCGGAGATCATCAGTCAGCTCACATAAAGCTGAGGTGGGCGTGATGAAAGTCGATGAATCGTTCACAGACAGGCACGGACGCAGCTGTCTCGTGTTCTCAGGCGTGAAGAAGTTCTCCGACGTGTACGACTGGCTGTTTGACCACTACAACGGCTACAAGTTTGGCATAGTGCTCGACTGTTCTGTGTCTGAGCACCCCGGAACGGAGAATCAGATATACGTTCACTTCCTGGACGAGCTCCACGATGAAGTGGCACTCGAGGCAGGATATATCCGAAAGGACAAGGACACATATGTCCGCAGATAAAGAAAAAAGCTCCCCGCAGGGAGCAGAAAATAATAACCACTTAGATAATACCATAATTTCAATCCACTCCCTCCGGGTGGAGGGAGACAATTATACTGCTTAAATACTATCATACAAAAGGAGGAATGTCAAGCATGAAAACATTAGAAGACCTCAACCTGAGCGTCAGGGCTTACAATGCAGTCAGGAGGTATGGCATCGACACGGTAGAGGAACTTTCTGAGCGGATAGATGAATTCAGCAATCATGCACCGAAGTACGGAGCAGAGGCAAGGAAGGCTCTCGAAGCTTCTGCTCTTCCGCAGATAGTAGAAAGTCCGGAGTATACAAGAGCTGTCGCCTTGCATCAGAAAATATGCACCAGTGCGGAGCTTGCACAGCAGAATCTTTATGAGATGTGCAGAGGACTGAAAGAAATGCGTGACGAGAAGCTTTACAGGGAAATCGGATATCAGAATTTCGAGAACTACTGTAAAGCAGAGTTCAACATGACAGACAGAAGTGCAAGGAACTATATTGCTATTATTGAAAATTTGTCAGAAGAAAACCGGAAAACGTTTTCCGGTTTGCAAGCATCAAAGCTCTTTCTCCTCGCAAAGCTCGACGAGCCTCAGAGAGAGGAGATTCAGCAGGCTGTAAACGTGGAGGAAGTCTCCGTCAGGGAGCTGAAAAAGCAGATAGCTCAGCTTGAAAAGGATCTCAAAGATCAGCAGGGAAACTATGCTATGCACACTAAACGCCGTGAAGATGAGATCGCCGGTTATAAAGAACGCCAGGACAAACTGCTCACCCGGAATAAAGAGCTTGTAAATGAACTGGAACGGACTGAAGAAAAACTGGATCAGGCCGAGAACGATCTCGATGAAGCCAATGAGACGGTGCAGAGCCTTTCACGGCAGCTTGAAGAACTCGAATCCCGTCCCCGTGACAGCTATGAGGATACTACCAAGATCGAAGAACTGAAAAAACAGCTTGCAGAAGCTGAACAGCGTGCCGGGGAAGCTAACAGGTCTGCGTACAGTGACAACGCTGTATTCAATGCGTATGCGTCAGCGGCTACAGATGCTATGCGTCGCCTTACTCAGTTTTGTGAGCAGCACAGCAGCAGCTCTGAAAAGACTGTATTCGTCACCAAGTTAAAAATGATCGTAACGCTCACCGGGCAGACGATAGAAAAATTAGGAGGTTAATATGTCAGTAAAGATCAACACACTGGAACTTGAAAATGTAAAGCGTATCAAGGCACTCACCCTTGAACCCTCGCCCACCGGCCTTACCGTTATCGGAGGCAGAAACAACCAGGGCAAGACCTCGGTGCTCGATGCGATCTGCTGGGCATTGGGCGGCGAGAAGTACCGCCCGTCACAGGCTCAGCGTGAGGGAGCTCTCCTTCCGCCGGCACTGAAAGTCACTCTCAGCAACGGGATCGTTGTAGAACGCAAAGGCAAGAACAGTGCTCTGAAAGTCACCGATCCCTGCGGAAACAAGTCAGGGCAGCAGCTCCTGAACAGCTTCCTTGAACCGCTCGCTCTTGATCTGCCGCAGTTCATGAACAGCAGCAATAAAGATAAGGCAAACACGCTCCTCCGTATCATCGGCGTAGGAGATAAGCTGTTCGAGCTGGAACGCCGGGAAAAGGAAATGTATGACAAGCGTCGTGCTATCGGTCAGATCGCAGACCAGAAAGCTAAGTACGCAAAAGAAATGGTCAGCTATGAGGGCGTTCCTGAAATGCCGGTATCCGCTTCTGAACTTATATCGCAGCAGCAGGCTATACTTGCAAGAAACGGCGAAAATCAGCGTAAGCGTCAGCTGAAAGCACAGTACGACTATGAGCTGGAGCAGGCTCGTCAGGCTCTTGATGAAGCAAAAAGGCGTTTTGCACAGGCCCAGATGAACGCTCAGGCTGCTGCCAGGTCAGCAGAGGATCTTGCAGATGAATCTACTGCGGAGCTTGAAAAGAATATCGCTGATATCGATACCGTCAACGCCAAGATCCGTGCCAACCTTGACAAAGCAAAAGCTGAAGAAGAAGCCAGAGGCTACCACGAGCAGTATGACGCACTGACATTGCAGATAGAAAATGTCCGCAGAGAAAAGTATGAGCTGCTGAACAATGCTGACTTACCTCTGAAAGGCCTGTCTGTTGCTGACGGCGAGCTGACATTCGAGGGGCAGAAATGGGATAATATGAGCGGATCGCAGCAGCTGAGAGTCGCAGCTGCCATAGTCCGCAAGCTCAATCCCGAATGTGGATTCGTACTTCTGGACAAGCTTGAACAAATGGATACCGATACACTGACAGAGTTCGGGCAGTGGCTTGAATCCGAAGGCTTACAGGCTATCGCTACAAGAGTCTCTACCGGAAACGAGTGCAGTATCATCATTGAAGACGGATATATCGCAGGCAGCAGCATTCATGCTGAAGAACCCCCTGCACCCGAACCGCCTGAGACAACTCCGTGGGGCAATGGAAAATTCTGAAAGGAGAAACGAATATGATTTTTGAAGAAGTAAACGGCATCCAGACAGGCAGCGGTCTGAAAGTCGTTATCTACGGACAGGAGGGTGTAGGCAAGTCAACGCTTGCTTCACAGTTTCCGGGAGCTGTATTCATTGACTGTGAAGGCAGCACATCAAGAATGAACGTCCGCAGACTGCCGAAGCCTACAAGCTGGAAGATGTTCACAGATGAATTCGAGTACATTCTCAGCTCGTGCAAAGCTAAGGGATATCAGACTGTTATCGTTGATACTTTCGACTGGGCTGAACGGCTGGCACTGGAAGCACTCTGCACCGAACACAATATCACAGGCATTGAGGGAATGAACTACGGAAAAGGCTGGGAATACGAAAAAGAAATGATAGGCCGTTTCCTCGACGGTACTGACCGCCTTATCAAAGAAGGCGTGAATATAGTGCTCCTCTGCCATGCTATTAGCAGAAAGACAACGCTTCCGGAAGAGACGGAGGAATTCGACCACTGGGAATTAAAACTCGGCAACAAGACCACCAACAAGATCGCTCCGCTCCTGAAGGAATGGTCTGATATGACTCTTTTCCTCGCCTTCCGCACCAACATTATCGCAGTTGACGATAAAGGAAAAAAACACAAAGCAACGTCCTGCGAACGTATCATGTATACCACGAAAACTGCGTGGTGGGACGCAAAAAACCGCTTCGGAATGCCTGACAAGCTCCCTCTCGCCTGGGAAAGCCTTGCACCGATCTTCGGCAGCGTTCCCGCTGCTGAGGCAGCACCGCCTGTAAATACTCCGCCTGCACAGCAGATCATAGAAAAAGCTCAGCAGGCAGGCATTCAGACAGAGATGACCGATGCTGACGGTTTCGTGGATATCACACCGGCACCGCTTCCGTACCAGCGTGTACAGGGCATTCCAGATGCTCTTGCAGATCTCATGCAGCAGAGCAATGTCACGGCGGAACAGATCGAATATGTCAGCATCGATGTCCGTCACTACATGGCAAACGGCATGAAAATACAGCAGTTTCCGACAGATTATCTTATGTACCTGACAACCATCTGGGATCAGGTCGTACAGCTCATCATTGAAAACTGCGACGACTACGTTCCATTCTAAGGAGGAATAATTATGGATTATCAGAACAACTACAGCAACCCCTACAGCAGCTATCAGCAGCAGGCTCAGACACAGCCTCAGTCAGACGGAGTGTTCGGCTGGGACGACGAGATCAAAGAGGAAAGCAGCTTCACACTGCTCCCGGAAGGCGACTATTCATTCACTATCAAGAAGTTTGAAAAGGGCAGATATGACGGCGGTGAAAAGATACCTGCCTGCCCGAAAGCTATCGTCACATTCACCGTATATACAAATGACGGTCAGAGCGTCGACCTTCAGGAAAACTTCCTGCTTCACAAGAAAATGGAGTGGAAGCTGTCGGAGTTCTTCGCATCGATCGGATTGAAAAAGAAGGACGAACCTGTCCGTATGCTCTGGACTCCCGAACTCATCGGCAGGCAGGGCATCTGCAAGGTGATCGTACATAATTACAAGAAGGACGGCGAAAACAGACAGACTAACCGTATCGAGAAGCTCTATCCCAGTTATAATCAGCCTGTACTTGCACCACCGGCTCAGCAGGCACCGCCTCAGCAGTACCAGCAGCCATATACACCGCCTCAGCAGACGCAGCCGTGGCAGCAGGGCTGGAAATAACGAAGGCATTAAAGGAGGTTAAAAATGGAACTCAGACCATATCAGGAAGAAGCACGGAAAGCGGTCTGGGGAGAATGGGAACAGGGCAGAGATAAAACTCTGCTCGTTCTTCCCACAGGCTGCGGGAAAACTATCGTATTTGCGACTATCGCAGAAGATTCAGTCAAAAAAGGCAGTCGTGTCCTCATACTCGCCCACCGTGGAGAGCTGCTTGATCAGGCTGCCGATAAGATAATGAAAGCTACCGGTCTCGGCTGCTCGGTCGAAAAAGCTGAACAGAGCTGTCTCGGTCAGTGGTACAGAGTGACTGTGGGAAGCGTTCAGACTCTTATGAGAGCCAAACGTCTTGAGCAGTTCAGCCGTGATCATTTCGGCACTATCATCATTGATGAAGCTCATCATGCCGTATCCGAAAGCTATCAGGTCATACTCAGGTACTTCGACAAGGCTAAGGTACTCGGAGTTACAGCAACTCCCGACCGTGGAGATCAGAAGAATCTCGGTAAGGTATTCGACAGCCTTGCCTATGAGTACACACTCCCTCAGGCTATAAAGGAAGGTTATCTCACGCCGATCAGAGCTTTGACTGTCCCGATAAAGATAGATTTCACAAAGGTCGGAACGTCCGCAGGCGATTACAAGCCCAATGACATTGCAACAGCTCTCGATCCGTATCTCGAACGTATCGCAGAAGAAATGGCAAATCACTGCACCGGCCGCAAAACGGTCGTATTTCTTCCGCTTATCAAGACATCGCAGAAATTCCGTGACATTCTGAACAGACACGGCTTCCGTGCCGCAGAAGTGAACGGCAATTCCGATGACCGTGAGCAGATACTGAAAGACTTCGCTGACGGCAGATACAACGTGCTGTGCAACTCAATGCTCCTGACCGAAGGCTGGGACTGCCCGGAAGTTGACTGCATCGTGGTGCTCCGCTCCACAAAGGTGAGAGCGTTGTACTGCCAGATGGTAGGCCGTGGGACGAGACTTGCCAAAGGAAAGGATCATCTGCTGCTGCTCGACTTCCTGTGGCACACCGAACGCCATGAACTATGCCGTCCCGCCTGCCTTATCGCAGAGAGCGAGGAAATATCGGAGAAAATGACTGAGAAGATAGCAGAGGCAGGCTGCCCCGTTGATCTTGAAGAAATGGAGCAGGCAGCCAGCGAGGATGTTGTCCGTGACCGTGAAGCAGCTCTCGCTGAAAAACTTGAAAAACTGAAAAAACGAAAATCAAAGCTGGTAGATCCGATGCAGTATGCCATGAGCATACAGGATAATTCTCTGAGCAGCTATGTACCGTCATTCGGCTGGGAGCAGAATCCCGTGACAGAATCGCAGAAAAAAGACCTTGAAAAGAGAGGCATTGATCCGAACGCAGTCGATACCGCCGGCAGAGCCGAACAGATACTCCGTGCCTGTGCTCAGAGGCAGCTTGCGGGACTTGCTACACCCAAGCAGATACGAATGCTCGAACGCTATGGTTTTCAGCACGTCGGCAGATGGAGCTTCACGGCTGCAACGAATATGATAACACGTATCGCAAGCATAGGCTGGAAAGGTGTTCCGTCAGGTGTTGATCCTATGACATTCGTTCCTCAGGAGGCATGAAATGAACTATAAAAATGATAATTTAGAAGAACTCCTCGATTATATTGATCCTTCTGAGCTTGACTATCAGCAATGGTGCGGCATAGGAATGGCTCTGAAAGATTCTGGTTATGATGTGTCTGTCTGGGACGCATGGTCAATGCGTGATGCTTCAAGATATCATAAAGGCGAATGTGAAAAGAAATGGCGTACTTTCAATGGCAGCGACACTCCTGTAACTGCCGGTACTATCGTAAAAATGGCTTTAGACGGCGGATATCACCCTCCGTCCAAAGCTTCTGACAAAGTGCTTGCCTGGGATGATATTATCGGCGAAGAATACACCGTCACATCTGCCGAGGATACTCAGGAGCTTCCGATACATGAGCCGAAGGTGTGGGATCCTGCATCAGAGATACGCAGATATATCGAAGCACTGTTCGACATGAACGATATCGTAGGCTACGTGACAGAGGTGTGGAAAGACGAAGCTGACGGCGGAAAATTCAAGCCGAAAGCCGGAAGCTATGACCGCACCGCAGGTCAGCTTCTACAGGAACTTGCAAGGTACGGCGGCGATATCGAATCGGTATTCGGCACTATCAACGAAGAATGTGGTGCATGGATACGCTTCAATCCTCTGAACGGTCAGGGCGTGAAGAATGACTGCGTGGCTGACTACCGCTATGCTCTTGTAGAATCAGACAGCATTCCTGTTGCACAGCAGAACGGCATTATGCACGATCTGAAGCTCCCGATCGCTGCACTCGTTTTCACAGGCGGAAAGTCACTGCACGCAATTGTCAGGATAGAGGCCGGCAGTTTCAAGGAATACCGTGAGCGAGTTGAGTTTCTGTATAAGATATGCGATAAGAACGGACTGCACGTTGACCGCAACTGCCGCAATCCCTCACGGCTTTCACGTCTGCCCGGTGTGATGCGAAATGGCAAAAAGCAGTTTCTCGTCGAGACCAACACCGGCTTTGCGTCATGGCAGGAGTGGAAGGAATGGATAGAATCTGTAAACGATGATCTCCCTGACTTCGAGGATATGACGGACACATGGGAGAATATGCCCGAACTTGCTCCGCCTCTCATTGAGAACGTACTGCGTCAGGGACATAAGATGCTTCTTGCCGGTCCTTCAAAGGCAGGAAAGTCCTTCGCACTCATAGAGCTTGCAATAGCTATAGCCGAGGGCAGGAAGTGGCTCGGCTGGCAGTGTGCCAAAGGGAAGGTGCTGTATGTGAACCTGGAGCTGGACAAAGCTTCCTGTCTGCATCGTGTAAAAGATGTGTACAATGCACTGAAAATACCGCCTCAGAATCTGCACAACCTGCGTATCTGGAACCTGCGAGGCATGACAAAGCCTATGGACAAGCTGGCACCGTCGCTGATCTGGAGAGCAAAACGTGAAAACTTCCTTGCTGTGATCATCGATCCCATTTACAAAGTCATCACCGGCGACGAGAACTCAGCAGATCAGATGGCACATTTCTGCAACCAGTTCGACAAGGTGTGTACCGCTCTCGGTTGTGCAGTTATCTACTGTCACCACCATTCAAAAGGCAGTCAGGGCGGCAAGAGGAGCATGGACAGAGCTTCCGGCAGCGGAGTATTCGCCCGTGATCCGGACGCACTCCTTGATATGGTAGAACTTGAACTGACTGACGGCATCAAAAAGCAGCTAAAGAACAATGAAGGCTGTATCGTATGTGCGGAGTATCTCAACAGATACGCTCCTGACACTGCGAGAGATGCCTCTCCTGACGATCTGCTGAATCGCAGCACATCAATGAAAATATGCTGTGATAATATGGCTCGTGATCCGTATGAAGAGTTGAAAGAAGCACTTGCTGAATCAGATCAGTATGTAGATCAGCTGACCGCCTGGAGAATGGAAGGCACGCTCAGAGAGTTCCCGAAGTTCGCTCCGAAGAATCTGTACTTCAGGTACCCGATCCATGAGGAAGATAAGGTAGGCGTGCTGAAAGACTTGCAGACTGATTCAGAACTTGCTTCATGGCAGCGGGGTGCTAAAAAAGGTCATGAACGCCAATCTGCAAATGCTAAAGCGAAAGCAGCTGACAAAAACGCTGAGCTTATCAATACTTTCAATGCTGTCAATGTAGACGGTCAGGTAACAGTCACTGAAATAGCTGAATATATAGGCGTAAGTGAGAAGACAATACGCCGCAGACTGAGTGCAAGCAAAGACTTCATTGTTGAAAACAGCACTGTTAAACGTGCAGGGACAAAATAGGGACAGTTGGCTATTATATATATAGAAAAATTGTCCCTGTGAAAGACAAGTGAATTGAGCTATAACAGATGGCTTAAATAGCCAGCCATCTGTCATACGCTCTCACATTCACTAAGGCGATCTGAAAGGAGTTGAGTATAATAGATTTTTTCATAGATATGATACCGCCTACAGCTACTCATCAGCAAAAGGGATATACTGTAGTAAACGGCAAGCGAAAATACTACGACAGGAATAATGGCGATGCTGAGCAGAAGCTTACTGCTTATCTTTCACAGCACAGACCGGTCAAGCCATTTACAGGAGCGTTACAGGTAATAGTCAAGTGGTGCTTCCCGATAAAAGCAAAGCATTACGACGGCGAACCATATACAAATAAGCCTGACGCAGATAACCTCTGCAAGGCTCTCTACGATATCATGACAAAGCTTGGCTACTGGAAAGATGACAGTCATATCTACAGCAGCATCACAGAAAAGTTCTGGGCTCAGCGTCCGGGACTGTACATCAGGATAGAGGAGGTCTGACCATGAAAGAACTGCTCATAAAAGCCGCAGAAACTATCCAGAGGCTCGGAGCATCAGCTCAGGACTGCAAGAGCTGTGCAAGGCTGCCGCTGTGCAATGCCTACAAGGACGAGAACAACTTCGCAAATTGCGACTACAAATGGATTCACGAGGAAGAAGTAAGGAGTCTGACTGATGAACCGTGAAACGATATGCTCTCAGCAGCTCCACTGTCTGAGCTGTCCGCTGTCTGTGATCCGGACGGGTAAGGACTGCCGGGAAATTAGCTTGCAGGAGATACGGAAAATTATGAAGGAGGATAAAAATAATGCGTGAGATATTATTCAGAGGGCAGACAAGACGTAAAGGTGAAAAAGTTTGGATGGACGGCAGCCCTGTTGAAAGCAACTGGGTATATGGAGGAGTGTTAAAAGGGAATGGCGACCATTCTATCATTTATCAGACAGAACCTGATATTGCGAAAAAAGTTGTCTATTCCGATACACTCGGACAGTTCACAGGTCTGACCGACAAGAAAGGTGCGAAGATCTTCGAGGGTGACATAGTTGAGTACGAAACCGGGAAAAAGACTCGGATCGGCAGAGTGTTCTTCTCGGACTTTCGTGCCAGCTTTTCAGTTACAGCGGGGAAGAATGGCAGTGCCAGGATCAATAACGATCTCTTCAATTACATACAGAACGGAAACAGCGTCACAGTTATCGGCAATATCTACGATGATCCGGAGCTGATAGGAGGTGCTGAAAATGACTGATACAGATATGCTCTACATGGCAGCAGTGACAAAGGAGAACGAGGAGCTGAAACAGCTTCTTTGCAAAGTCAAACCGGTGCTGAAAGCTGCGATATTTGTCAATTACAAGGAGACTCGTAAGGCTGACGAACTCTATGACGAGATCGTAAAAATAGTCGGGAAAGGCGGTGATCCGTGATGAAGATGATAAAAGTTGACGATGTGATAGAATACTGTGAAAGCGATATCCCGCCGCTGCGTGTAAGAGGTCAGAGTGTGGCTGTGGCAGCGCTAAGACGTGTGATAGCTGTGGCAAAGGAATACGCTGTTGATGCTGAGCCTGTGAAGCATGGCGAATGGAAGATCAATTCGGACGGATATTATCCTTACTGTTCTGTGTGTGGGACAGCGGCAGATCAGTTGACAAAGCATCTGACAAAATACTGCCCTGAATGCGGTGCAAGAATGGACGGTAGTAAAAAATGACACTTGAAGAAGCCAAACAGGAATGTGTTGATTTTGATACATTTGCAAGTGAATTTTGTTGTGCTTGTACAGCAGAAGATTTTTGTCCGTCGTATTGTAACACCCTTATAAAAGCGGAACGTATTTTTGACAGGGTGCTTGAAGCATATGCAAGGCATGACGGCGATATGAGAAAAGTTGACCGCTATATTAGGCAAGCGAAAGGGTGAGAATATTGACACTTGAAGAAGCAATACATTATGCCGAAGATTTAGGCACAGAGGAAGAAAACAAAATAGACTACGATAAAGATAGTCCACACACGATAATACGCAAGAAGAATACGGTTAAAGACTACAGACAACTTGCAGAGTGGCTCAGAGAATTAAAAGAAGCAAAGCGACTTCTGAAAGCGGCGGTTGAGGATTTCAGGATATTAGGAACTATGCTTGAAGACGGACACGGTCACTGCACAGCAGAAATAAGCTGTGATGAATGTATGCTTGGGGGTGGAAACTTAGCTGATGATTGCCAGTGGCGGCACGAAGCTGAAGTCCTGAAGCTGATAGAGGAGGAAGAAGAATGAAGTCAATCAACTGTTCCGCTTGCCGGAAAAAGATATACAAGGAAGCAGAAGATGCGTACTTGAAGAACGAGTTCGCATACTTCGAGAACGCTGCTTACAGCATGGCTATTTTTGCCACTATAGCGGCACTATCTGTACAGCATAGGCGTGGCAGGTCAGCAGCATATATACGCAAGTTCTTCGATGAAATGTGCTTTATATTCGATTATCCAGAATTCTTTGGAAAGAGACTCGACATGATTGAAATGAAGCAGTTCTTTGAGAGTAGATACGGAATAGACTTTAACAAGATAAAACTACATCTTGAATCCGAAAAAGAATTCATTCACGATGTAAAAAAAGGAGATTTGAGAAAGGTAGGAGGAGCTTTGGAGTTGACCGAAGAGGGCGGTGATCCGGGTGACTGAGCGGAAATTCAAGACTCTCCGCAAGAGAAAGCCGAAAGGATATGTCCCCTACCCTCAGAGAATGACGATACCTGAGATAATCCGGGAATGTAACCGCCTTGGCATCACCTACGGGGAGTTCCAGGCAAGGAGGCGAGCTGATGACCGAAAAAGAAATGCGTGACTTCCTTGAAAGCCACTTCTATGCAAGCAAGAAGATAACCGCACTCGAAGCCGAACGCAGACAGCTCAGAATGAACGCTGTAGGCGGTGCAGTCAGTTACGAGGGTAATTATACCACCCCACACTCAAACGGCACAGAACGCATTCTGATGCGTCTGGCGGACGAGGAGGAAGTGATCGATGAGCAGATAGTTCAGCTAAGGGAGCAGCAGCACAAAGTCAGAGTCCTGATATCAGAGCTGCATGACAACGATCTCGAAGCGGTTCTGATCTACAGGTACATACTTCATCATACAGTTGAAGATACAGCCGAACTTCTTCACTATGCTGTGCGGACAGTTCAGGTCAAGCAAAAGAAAGCGATACGAAAACTTTGCACCCTTTTGCGTTGTTTTGCACCCTCAGATGATGTATAATGATATCATGAGATGAACAACAAAGGACATTTTGAACCTCCTGAAATGATCAGAGTACCGCCGCAATAGTGGCGGTATTTCTGTTATAGGGGGGAGGGGTACCCTTGCCTTGCTCCCTCCGGAG
>Ga0326511_10001450_pt1 | contig 19607 bp, 16 predicted proteins | sample 0_2496_0518_D_FD_203701 | JGI IMG/M metagenome (GOLD analysis project Ga0326511, IMG submission 203701) | Bovine rumen microbial communities from UC Davis, California, United States - 0_2496_0518 | ecosystem: Host-associated > Mammals > Digestive system > Stomach > Rumen | place: USA... | reverse complement strand
TTATTTGAATTGGCCAAATAAATCGCGTACTTTTTTGCGTTGCTTATTTCTTTGCAGCGTCCTTTGCTGGGGCTGCAGCAGGTGCATCAGCTTTTGCGTCGGCAGCTTTAGCATTGGCTTTACCCTGTGGTGCCTGCTGTTGGCTTGCTCCGAAGTTAGGCAGGTTGTTTGGATTAGCTGCGCTGTTTTCCTGTGTGTTCTCCAGTGCGCTCTTCTCAGTTGTAGTGGTAGGAGCAACATAAGCGCAAACGACGCTGAATACGACCATAGCGATGGCAAGTGCCCAAGTAGCCTTCTCGATGAAGTCTGTGGTCTTGCGTACGCCCATAATCTGATTTGAAGATGAGAAGTTGGATGCGAGTCCACCTCCCTTAGATTCCTGGATCAGCACGATGCCAATCATCAGGATTGATGCGATAACGATCAGAATGACAAATAATGTGTAAAGTCCCATTTTTTTAATTGTTTTATTTTGTTATTGTTTATATGCTTGTACTTGCATGTCCGCCTTTCACGAATGGGCATCGTTTCGGATGATTTTTTCGAGAAATCGGATTTGGTCTGCAAAGTAACTATTTTTTTTCGGATAAATCAAATTTAATCGCTGAATAATTTCCAAAGCCTTCAAATATCGCCCTTGTTTGATGTAAATTCGGGCTAAAGTCTCTGTAAAATACTCTTCATCGACACCATTTTGTGTGTCATTGTCTTCCTCGGACATCTCCGGCTCATACTCCGTTTCTTCTTTGAGTTCAATCTTGCCGCCTTCCTCATGCAGGAATGTGTCGATGAGGCTCTGTCCTTTCATCGGTTCGCGCGCAAGGTCACTTGTCGCTTCTGTTTCCAGCAGGTATGCCACATAGTCGATCGCTGCATCGGCAGGAGTGGGTTTGCGCTTGCCGTTTTTGTCGTCTGCCTTGTCTTCTTCTGGAATCTGCTCCAGGAAATCGTCAATGAGTGCGACCGTACGGCTTTCCTCGACAGAGGCATCGGTGGTTTCTGTAACCTTTTCCGCTTGTTTGGCTGGTGTTGGTTGTTCTTTTTTCAGCCGATAGTGGGCAGCTTCTACAAGTTCGAAGAGTTTGTTGCGGTCACCGATATAGATGGCAGCACGGCGCAGTTCTTCGTCGAAGGTGGGGTCGTGCAGCAGATACAGGTTCTTCAACAGGAGCAGACGGGCCGACTGATAGTAGGGATAGAGCGCAAGCAGGCTTCGGAGTTCGTAGAGCGTCTCCTTGTTCATTTCTTCCGGATGGTCTATCAGATAGGCGAGTTGCATGGTTGAGGATTGAGGGTTGAAGGATTACCAGTTGGCGACAGTAGAGTTGAATATCTGGTCGCAGATGTCTTTGAGGATTTCCTCGACAAGTGCTTGTTGCACAGCATTCAGGCTCGCTTTGGAGTCGTAAGCCTGTGCTGCTGTAAACTGCTTTTCGAAGTCTTCCGCATGGTTCGCATTGTTGGTGAAGCGTACGTTGACCGTTACCGACAGTTCTACCTGTGCGGAATACCCTTCACTGCTGACCGACTTGTTGCGTTGCTGGTATTGGGTAATCTCTCCAGAGAGATGCAGGTCGCCGTTGCGCTTGACCAGTTGCAGTTTCGTATGAGTGGCAAACTGGTCTTTCAGCTGATTGTTGAACATGGCGCCCATAGGTCCCCATACGTAGCTTGCCCGATTGGGAAACTCATCAATTTGTATCGTCTTGGTCTTGTTGTAGTCGATGCTGGCACCATTGAATGAGTATTTGACGGCACAGCTGTTGAGTGTGAACAGGCTAATCAGACAGAGAACGAGCACAAGGCCGTATTGCTTGATTTTACGATAGAGCGTGCGGTCGCTGATACCCAGTTCCTGAGCTGCTTTCTTGCGATTGCCGCCATTGCGTTCGAGGGCTTTTTCTACCATCTGTCTGCCCAGATGGCTCAGGTTCAGACTCTCTGGTTCGCTGATTTCTTCTGCAATAGCATCTTCAACGGTATGTGTTGTCTGCTGGGTGCTCTCGTGTTTGCTGACAGGAACAGGCAGGTTGTCTGGTGTGCTAACGGGAATCTGTGCTGCAAAACCGGCAGCTCCATTCAGGTCACGTACTTCCTCCATCTGTTTGCGTACGCTGTTCAGTTCGCGTCGCAGGTCGCTGACGTTGCCTCTCAGCTCATAGAGAATCTTATACAGCAGTTCACGCTCACTTTCGTAGGAATGGGCACCTTCCTTCTGTATGGTTGACAGCTGTGTGCTTTCTGGATCTTCTGGAATGAATTGGCGGAGTGTTTCCGCATCGATCTCACGGTTCGCGCTGAGCACAGACATCTGTTCGGTGATATTCTTCAACTGTCTGACGTTTCCAGGCCATTTATACTGTAGTATCAGTTGTTTGGCATCATCGGTCAGCGTAATTTTCGGCAAGCGGTATTTCTCGGCCATCTGCATCGCGAAGAGGCGGAACAGCAGGATGATATCCTGTCCGCGATCGCGGAGCGGCGGCATCTGTATGGGGATGGTGTTCAACCGATAGTACAAATCTTCGCGGAAGCGTCCTTCGCTGATGGCTTTGCGCATGTTGACATTGGTAGCGGCAACAATGCGTACATCTGTTTTTCGGATTTCTGTGCCTCCTACGCGGATGTATTCACCTGTTTCCAATACACGCAGTAAACGGGTTTGGGTCGCCAATGGCAGTTCTCCCACTTCATCCAGAAAGATGGTACCTTTGTTGGCAATGCCGAAATAGCCTTCGCTTTCACCGATGGCACTTGTGAATGCCCCTTTCTCGTGTCCAAATAATTCGCTGTCGATGGTTCCTTCAGGTATGGAGCCGCAGTTGATGGCGAAATATTTCTCTCGACGGCGTGGGGAATTGTCGTGGATGACGCGTGGGATAATCTCCTTTCCCACACCGCTTTCTCCTACGATGAGCACACTGAGGTCTGTCGGTGCGACCTGCAAAGCCACATCGAGTGCGCGGTTTAAAGCATCGTTGTTTCCAACGATGTTGTAACGCTGTTTTACCCTCTGTAAATCGGTTGTATTCATCATTGAGCTGACAAAAATACATCTTTTTCTTGAAATAACTGCAATTTTGGCAGAAAAGTTTTTATTTCTCCGTTTTCTTGGGAACGGTGAAGCGTACTTTCTCACTGTCGTCGCGCTTCTCTTTGTATAATTTTTTCAGCGGGTTGACATGTGCCTCGTCATAGACTGCCCGATGACGGAAAATATCGATGGCTGCATAGATGGCGTGTCGAAGCATCTGCTCGTCGGCTTGTCCTTTGCCTGCGATGTCGTAGAGTGCCGTATGGTCAGGAGCTGTGCATACCAGCGGTAGCCCAGCGGTATAAGCCACTCCTTCGTTGAAGGTAAGTGAACGAAATGGAGTTGCGCCTTGATCGTGATGCATGGCAATCACACCATCGAAGGACTCGTACAGTCCGTTGCCGAAGAAATCGTCGGCAGCATAGGGACCAAACGTCTGAATGCCTTTTTCACATAGTGCGGCAATGGCAGGGATGATCTGCTCTTGCTCCTCTGTTCCTGCCCATCCCTTTTCACCTGTTTTGGGGTTCAATGCTAAAACAGCGATGCGCGGATTGGTGATGCAGAAATCTCTGCAAAGGCTCTCGTGCAGGGCTGTAGCCTTTTCCGTTATCAGGTTCTGATTGATATGCTCAGTGACTTCTTTGATGGGCAGGTTGCTGGTGAGAAGAGCCACCCGTAACCGTTCGCTGATGAGCATAGACAGTCCTTGCCCACTCATGTCGAGATGGTCTTCCAGATAACGGTCCTGTCCGCTGAAGCGGAACATATTGTTGTTGTCAACAGGCGCAGTGACCAGTACGTCAACCAGTCCTTGACGATAGTCGTCCAATGCGCGATCGATTGCTTTCAGGGCTGCAGCCCCCGACTCTTCGCTGGGTTTCCCCAACTCTACCTTGATTTCCTCATCGAATACGGTCAGCATGTTCAGTTTGTTGTCGATAGCATCTGCTGCCTTGTTGATGATGGTGAAATTAGCCTCTATGTTCAGCGCCTTCCGATGATAGGCTGCTACTTTGGGTGAACCATAGACGATAGGAGTACATAATTCAAGCATAGTAGGGTCGGCAAAGGCCTTGAATATTACCTCGTAGCCGACACCGTTGGTATCGCCGTGCGTGATTGCCACGCGAATTTTACGTTGTTCCATATTATTGTTGTTTAAATCACTTTTCACATTTCACTTTTCACATTTCACCTTTCACCTTTCACCTTTCACCTTTCACTTTTCACCTTTCACTTTCATCGTATATAGCACCGCTTCAAGCTGTTTAATTTTGTTGCGTTTTTTCATCTCCGGCGCATAGACGAAAGCCAATGCAGTCATCGTCTTGCCTGTAACACTGTCTTTCCAACAGTGCGCAACGAATGGTCCTCCCATTGCATCACCTTCCATTTCCCACAGGCCACGGATGATGTCTCTGCCTTCAGCGTGTGACTGGATGAGGCTCGTGGGAACCGTTTTCATATACATGCCGTTCTTTTCTCCCTTGATATTTGTCTGTAGCACACTATCGATATTGTCGGAATAGAACAGGCAGATGTTTTGCATACCGCTATTGGCATTGTTCGACAGCCACAGGAAATCTTTTCCGCCTTTGCTTGCCAGCATGTCTTCCGGTGCATGGATGCGATAGCCGAATTGTTTCTCAGTGAGTTCCAAAGCCTTCATGCTGTGATGGGTGCGCAGATGGGTGATCTGTCGGTTTGTCTCAGCACGACTGAGCAGTTCGGCAATGGTTTTTGTCCCTTTTCCGTTGAGGAATGCTTTCAGCCGTTCTGTCGATGGGGTTGTGATATAGATGATCATCTGCGGACGGGCATAGACATTCTTCTCATAACGGACAGACGGCTGCGTGAACCGTGTGGAGTCTGCTGTGACCACTACGATGCTGCGGGCATATTGTGTGGAAGCGTCTATTTCTCCGTATGCAACAGATACATCAAACGACGGTTCCTGCTGTGGTAAGGCGGTCTCCGTAAGGGCAGTAAGGGCATCTCTCACCGTATTGACTACCGCAGTGTCTGTTCCGAGAACCAGTACCTCGTAAGGTTTCCCTCCACTGGCGGGCTGCATGCCGCTATTGTCGTTGCAGGCTGTCAGCACAAGCAGACAAAGAATTTCTGCAATGACCACGATGGCTCGTCTGTGGAGATTACTTCCCATTTGTTTGCGCCCCCTTCCGCATGGTGTTGAGCAGTCCACAGGCAGCATAGATATCTTGTCCACGACTGGCTCGAATCGTTGTGAAGATACCATGTTGCGTGAGATAGTCGCGTAGCCGTTCCATCGTTTTTTCATCTGCCCCATGCAAAGGAACATTCGGAATCTGGTGGAATCGTATCAGGTTGATGCGACAGTCGAGTCCTTTCAACAGGTTGACAATCGCTTGAGCATGAGCCATCGAGTCGTTGACACCTCCAAAGACGATGTATTCAAAGGACAGACGGCGCTGGTGTGAGAAATCGTAGTTACTCAACAGATCAACGACTTCCAATATGGACATGCCCCGTTCGGCAGGCATCAGCTCGGCTCGTTGTTCCGGCAGGGGAGAATGGAGGCTGATCGCCACATGACAGTCGCTTTCTTCGATGAACCGTTTCAGCTTCTTCTTCACACCCACACTGCTCACGGTGATGCGTTTCGGACTCCAGGCATAGCCATAGTCGGCTGTGAGGATTTCCGTTGCCTGTAACACATTGTCTAAATTGTCCATCGGTTCTCCCTGTCCCATGAACACGATATTGGTCAGTTTGTCACGTTCCGGCAGTGCATAGATCTGGTTCAGGATATCGGTAACGGAAAGACTGCCTTGAAACCCCTGTTTGCCCGTCTGACAGAACAGACAGTTCATTTTACAGCCTACCTGACACGATACACAAAGCGTAGCGCGGTCGTCATCAGGAATATAAACGGTCTCGACAAAAAGGGGAGAGTAGGAGTCTATAGAATCTCTAGATAATCTAGATTCTCTAGAATCCTCTACAGGAAACAAGTACTTGATGGTGCCGTCCTTAGAATATTGTGCATCGACAGGAGCCTTACAGCCTATATCGAATATTTCTTTCAACCGCTCACGATTCTCTTTGGAGATATTGGACATCTCGTCAATGCTTGTGACATGTTGCGTATAGAGCCATTTCGCCATCTGGCTGCCTGTAAATGCAGGCATCCCCATTTCTTTTGCCACACCTTTCAGTTCGGCAAGCGTCATTCCCAATAAATGGCGTTTGTGAATCATTTTTCTTATTTTTGCTGCAAAGATAGTGGAAAATTAAAAAATATTACTAACTTTGCACGAAAATATGTTCAAATCATGGAGACAAAACACACATTTGACTGCTTTTTGCCTTGTGATAATCTGGCTGTCGCAGAGAAAACGCTGCAGCAGATTTGGCAATGCAAGACAGTTGGAGAAGTATATTTTTTAGTATCGTCAGACTTTGCGCGAAACCACGAGGCTCCCAAGGGCACCCGTTTTGTAGAAGTGGACAATCTCCAGTCCACCCAAACGATGTGTAAGATAGCCCAGTTGGCTCAAGCAGCATATGTGGTGTACGTGATGAAAGCCACCCCGTTGACCATCGGTTATTTTACGTTGGAACGCATGATGCGTATAGGCAGTGATACGGCGGCAACGATGGTGTATGGCGACCGCTATTCCGTGGAAGACGGTACGACGGTGAAACATCCCGTCATTGACTATCAGGAAGGATCCGTTCGTGATGATTTCGACTTCGGATCGCTGGTATTACTACGTACGGAAAACATCAAGGCTTGGGCTGAGGCTTCTCCGCAGCAGTACCAATTTGCCGGATGGTACGACCTGCGACTGTCGCTGAGTCGCCAAGGCAGTCTTGTTCATCTGAAAGAATTCCTCTATACTGAAGAGGAGGACGACCTTCGGAAGAGTGGCGAGAAACAGTTTGACTATGTGAATCCTCGAAATCGTGAGGTACAGATAGAAATGGAGAAGGCGGTGACGGGGCATTTGGAAGCCATCGGAGCTTTGATAGATATTTCTACCTATCAGCAACCAGACTTCGACGAACAGCATTTCGAACTGGAGGCATCGGTAATTATTCCTGTTTTCAATCGTGAGAAGACCATCCGCGATGCAGTGGAATCGGCCCTTGCCCAGAAAACCACGTTCGACTATAATGTGATAGTTGTAGATAATCATTCTACAGACGCAACGACAAAGATTCTGCAAGAACTTACCGCGCAGTATCATAAAGAAGGTAGGAAAGAGCGCTTGGTACACGTCATACCGAAACGTACTGATTTGGGTATCGGTGGCTGCTGGAATTGTGCTGTCAACGATGAACGATGCGGACGCTTTGCCGTGCAACTCGACTCCGACGACCTGTATTCATCGCCCAAGACACTTCAGCAGATTGTTGATGCATTCCATCAACAGCATGCAGCGATGATAGTTGGTTCCTACCGAATGTGTGATTTCGATTTGAACACGCTACCTCCAGGGTTGATAGACCATCGCGAGTGGACGAAGACGAACGGTTGTAATAATGCTTTGCGTATCAACGGATTGGGTGCTCCACGTGCTTTCTTCACACCGCTGGCGCGCCAGATGAAATTCCCCAATACCAGTTATGGCGAGGACTATGCGATGGGACTGATGTTCAGCCGTCGCTATCAGATAGGCAGAATATACAATGAACTGTATCTTTGTCGCCGATGGGGTGGTAATAGCGATGCTGCATTAAGCATCGAGAAGGTGAATGCCAATAACCTTTATAAAGACCAATTGCGTACGGTGGAGATTCAAGCTCGTCAGCAGTTGTTGAAAGGAAAGGTCGATCCGTTGATAGACAGCAGTCTGGCACGTTTCTTCGTCCGTCAGTTAGACACATGGGCAGATGCTCACCAACGTTATCGTGACCTACAGCATGTGGAGAGTCGCGAATTGAATGTCGGCGAGAGCAGTTTACGGATACAGTTCAATCCTGCCCGTATGGTCAGCACTGGAGCAAAAATCGACCAAAAGACCATTGCGAAGAGACCCTGCTTCCTCTGTGTGGACAACCGTCCGAAGGAGCAGATTGTAAAATACATCGATGACCGTTACGAACTGTTGCTGAATCCCTTCCCCATCTTGCCGATGCATTTTACCATACCAGCCAGAAAACATCAGCCACAAAGCATTCTTGGCAACTATGGAGAGATTCATTGCCTGTTGGAGAAATACAAGGAGCTGATGGTGTTCTATAATGGTCCGAAGTGTGGGGCCAGTGCACCAGACCACATGCATTTCCAGGCAGGAACCAGTGGTGTTCTTCCGTTGCAGACATCATGGCAACGGTTGAGCAGGAATCTGGAAGAGGTGCTTTCGCTCAACGAGAAAGAGGGTATCTTCAAAATTATCGACTACCTTTGTCCTGCATTGCTGATCAAGAGCTGTTCCCTGCAAAATGACAAGGCACTCTTTGAACGACTCTATCATGCGATGGATGGTATCGCTACTGACGATAGTGGCGATTCAGCGGCAGAACCGATGATGAATATTGTGGCGTGGCGGAAAGACGACGAATTCCTTTCTGTGGTGTTCCCTCGTCGTAAGCATCGCCCTGATTGTTACTTTGCAACAGATGACAGCCAGCGATTGATTAGTCCTGGTGCGCTCGATATGTCGGGCTTGATCATTACGCCTCGAAAGGAAGATTTTGAACAGTTGACAGAGGAAGAACTGCATCACATCTACGAGGAGGTGTCGGTCAGTCAAGAACAGCTGACAGAAATCGTTGACCGCATCAAACAGCAGCAAGCTTACCTGCGTGAAGAGTCGTCAGACAAAAAGGTGAAAGAACCACAGGTTGCTGTAGGCATCGTGTCTGGTCAGAAAATATCCTTTAAACTGAACAACCCCTATTTGGCCAAAGGTGCCAAGATAGAAGGCGAACAGGTGGTGGAGTTTTCTGAAGGTGGCATTCTGTGGAACGGTAACCAATATCGCGAACTGTTGTTTGCACCTGTAAATAATGATGCATCGTTCTCGATATCCGATGTGACCATCGGGATGAATTTCCATTGGGAACGTAAAGAGACGCAGACGTTTTTGGGAACATTGCGGCTGGTGGTAGAGGCCGATCATATCTGCGCCATCAATGTGTTGCCAGTGGAGAGTTATCTCACCAGCGTCATCTCCAGCGAGATGAGTGCAACCTCTTCGTTGGAACTGCTGAAGGCTCATGCAGTCATCTCGCGTAGTTGGCTGTTGGCACAGATCAATAAGAAAAAGAAACTGGAAAGCGGAGAGGGTAATAACTTCTTCTCTTTCATCAAGAAAGACGATGAGTTGATTCGTTGGTACGACCGCGAAGACCATACCATCTTTGATGTCTGTGCCGATGATCATTGTCAGCGTTATCAAGGCATCACCAAGGCCAATAGCAAACAGGTGGAGGAAGCCATCCGTCAGACACGTGGACAAATCCTGATGTCGGATGATGAGATTTGCGATGCCCGTTTTTCAAAATGCTGCGGAGGTGTAACGGAAGAATACCAGTATTGCTGGGAGGATATAAAGAAACCCTATTTAATCTCCGTGAAAGATCCGTTCTGCAATACCAACGACAAGCAGATTATCTCACAGGTGTTAAACGACTACGACCTGGAAACATCAGATTTCTATGAGTGGACAGTACGATATACGCAGGAACAGATTTCTGCGCTCATCACTGAGAAACTGAAGATGGATTTCGGAGAGATTGTCGATCTCGTTCCTTTGGAGCGTGGAAAGAGCGGACGTATCTGGAAATTGAAAATTGTTGGTACCAAGTGTTCTTTCACGATTGGCAAGGAATTGGAAATCCGTCGTGCGCTCAGCGAGACGCATCTCTATTCCAGTGCCTTTGAGGTGGAGAAGAGTGCACAAACCACAGAGCATGGTGCTCCGGCAGAATTTTCCCTTCATGGGAAAGGCTGGGGACATGGTGTGGGTCTCTGCCAAATCGGTGCTGCCGTGATGGGTGAGAAGGGCTATCGCTACGATGAGATTCTCCTGTACTATTATCAAAATGCTGAAATCAAAAAAATCTATAGATAAAAAGACATGATGAAACAACAAAAACAACATTCACCCTGGTCATGGGTGTCAACTTTGTATTTTGCAGAGGGACTGCCCTATGTAGCAGTAATGACCATTTCGCTGATTCTCTACAAGCAGTTGGGAATGAGCAATGCCGACATCACTTTCTATACATCATGGCTTTATCTGCCGTGGGTCATCAAGCCCCTGTGGAGTCCCTTCATTGATTTGGTGAAGACAAAACGCTGGTGGATTGTTTCCATGCAGTTGCTCATTGGTGCCGCCTTCGGAGGTGTGGCGTTCACTATTCCGACATCGTTCTGGTTGCAAGGAACCCTGTTCTTCTTCTGGGTGATGGCATTTGCCAGTGCTACCCACGATATTGCTGCCGATGGGTTCTATATGTTGGGACTCGATGAGCATAACCAGGCTAACTTTGTGGGAATCCGTTCTACGTTCTATCGTTTGGCCACGATTTTCGGACAGGGTATCCTGGTGATGATTGCAGGAAATCTGCAGGTCATTTGGCGCAACAGCATCCCCTTCTCGTGGAGTCTGATGTTCTATGGTGTGGCAGGTTTGTTTATTGCCTTTTGGCTGTGGCACAACTATATCCTTCCTCGTCCGGCTGAAGATGACGAGCGTAAGGTAACCAGTGTCAGCGATATCACAAAGGGAATGGGCAATATGCTCAAGACGTTTGTCACCAAATTCCCTGTTAAGGAGGTCATCATCGGCATCTTGTTTATGCTGTTCTATCGTATGCCGGAAGGCTTGTTGGCAAAAGTATCTGCTTTGTTCCTGGTGGATGCTTGCCATAATGGCGGATTGGGCCTCTCACCACAGGAATACGGATTGGTGCAGGGAACGGTGGGCATCATCGGACTGACCTTAGGTGGTATTCTTGGTGGTATCTGTGCGGGTCGGCACGGCCTGAAGCGTTGGCTGTGGCCAATGGTTTGTGCCATCACATTGCCTGATGCCGTATATATCTATATGAGTTATGCAATGCCAGCTAATTTGTTTATCATCAACACCTGTGTCTTCATCGAGCAGTTTGGCTATGGCTTTGGATTTACAGCTTATATGCTATACCTTATATATTATAGCCAGGGTACATTCAAAACCTCGCATTATGCACTCTGTACGGCCTTCATGGCGCTTTCAATGATGATACCAGGACTCTTTGCAGGTGCTCTGCAGGAAGCTGTAGGCTATCGTATGTTCTTCATCATCGTGATGGCATGTTGCGCTATAACGTTCTTGGTAACAGCATTTATCAAGGTTGATCCTGCATTCGGAAAGAAGACAGAGGAACAAAAGTAACAGAACAGAATCAACTTCTTGGTTATACAACATAAAAGCCGGGCGAGTCACTCGTCCGGCTTTCTTTCTCTCAAACTCTAAAACATTATTCTTCTAATACCTTATAATAAGATTGGAGCCATCGTTATTTTGTGTGAGTTTAAAATACCGATGTGTTGCATCTCTTTTGCAAAGATAGATTCTTTTTCGAGGAGTTCGCGCATCTTTTTCGATGTTTTTTGCAGAAAACGAGATTATTTTGATTTGTGTCAATTTACTATCTCTATATTTTGGCAATTGGGACGTTTTTTTTAATTTTGCACCCATGAAGCAATATAGACTTCCTGCGGAATGGGAACCGCAAAGCATGATACAGTTGACGTGGCCGCATCGTGGGACTGATTGGGTACCTATGCTCGATGAGATCGTTCGTGTCTATGTGGAAATGGCACGTGAGATAGCTAAACGTGAGCCATTGCTGATAGTCATTCCTGACAAAACCGACCTGCCGCAGGAAGTGCGGGAGATGAGAAATGTCACCATCGTGGAATGTCCGACCAACGATACTTGGGCACGTGATCATGGGTTTATCACGCTGGTGGAAGATGACGATAGGGACTCCAAAGATGGCGAGCATCCCCATGCACTCTTTTTGGATTTCTGTTTCAACGGCTGGGGGGGGAAATTTGCTGCCGACAAGGATAATGCGATCAATCGGCATCTCTTTCCCGTTCTTACCTCAAACATCCCCCCTAAGGGAGGGATAAGAGGGGGGCTTCTCTATATCGACCACAACGACTTCGTTTTGGAAGGAGGGTCTATAGAAAGCGACGGGAAAGGGACGATTTATACCACCCGTTGTTGTCTGATGGCTCCTCATCGCAATCAGCCGCTTACGCAACAGCAGATAGAAGAAAAACTCAAGGAGTATCTCTTTGCAGAACGCATCGTTTGGCTCGACGATGAGCCGCTACCAGGTGATGATACAGACGGACATATCGACACGCTGGCAAGAATTCTTCCTGATGGCAGTCTGTTGCGATTGCCCCTTCCTGAACCGATCATCGAAGACGGTGAACAGCTTCCTGCTACTTATGCCAACTACCTGATCTTGAACGGAGCCGTACTGGTGCCTACCTACGGACAGCCGAAGCATGATGAGGAGGCGATGCGCATCATCGGAAACGCTTTCCCAGATCGCGAAATCATAGGCATCGATAGCCGACCGATTATCCGCCAGCATGGCAGCATCCATTGCTGCACCATGCAATTCCCATCATTCCCATCATTCCCATAACTCCCATAACTCCCATCAAAAACTCAACCAACAATGAAAATAGGAATCATCCAACAGCACAACACCGCTGACATCCAGTCAAACAAACAACGTTTGGCTGACAGCATCCAGCAACTTGCCACACAAGGCGCAGAACTCATCGTCTTACAAGAACTCCATAATGGTTTGTATTTCTGTCAGACGGAGAATGTGAATATCTTCGATCAGGCAGAGCCGATACCAGGTCCCTCTACAACGTTTTTTGGTGCTTTGGCAAAACAAATGGGTGTTGTCATCGTTACCTCCTTGTTTGAACGCCGTGCAGCCGGATTGTATCACAATACAGCTGTTGTTTTGGAGAAAGACGGCAGCATCGCTGGGAAATACCGCAAGATGCACATCCCTGATGATCCTGCTTACTACGAGAAATTCTATTTCACACCTGGCGACCTCGGTTTTCATCCCATTCAGACCAGTGTGGGCTGTCTGGGCGTACTCGTTTGCTGGGATCAGTGGTATCCTGAGGCAGCACGCATGATGGCACTGCAGGGAGCAGAGTTGCTGATTTATCCTACTGCGATTGGTTATGAGTCATCAGACTGTCAGGATGAACAGGAACGGCAGCGGGAAGCCTGGACAACTGTTCAGCGCGGACACGCTGTTGCCAACGGGTTACCAGTGGTGACAGTCAACAGGGTAGGGCACGAAGACGATCCCAGTCATCAGACTAATGGCATCCAGTTCTGGGGCAGTTCTTTTGTGGTAGGACCACAAGGAGAAATGCTTTTCCGTGCATCGAAGGATGAGGAGGTGAGCACGGTTGTGGAAGTTGATTTGCAGCGATGCGAACAGGTGCGTCGCTGGTGGCCGTTCCTGCGTGATCGCCGCATCGAAAACTACGACGGACTTTGTCGGCGTTTTATCGATGAATGATAGTCATGCTGAATGAAAGAATGAGGTTTTGTTGTAAAATGTAAGGGAAAATCAATGAAATTCAAACATAATCCCCTCGTATGGGTATTGGCCATCGTCTTGTTTTCCCTAATTGCTTTCCAATTAGGAAGAAAGAGGGGCGTAGAAGAGGGTCAACAGGCTGTAGAAAAGAAAACAGATGTTCCATCGGAGGATAGAACGAAGAGCGGTCCAATGGCATCTTCCTCGGCTCAGCGTTCTGAAAATGAGGGAGATTTGTCTTCTGATTCCCTGTTGATGGCGCATGCGCAGGGGCTATCACATCAGATGTTGGTGCGTACAGGATATGTCACCTCTTATAATAAGGATACACGTTGCCCGAACTGGACAGCCTGGCGATTGACATCCGACCACACCAGCGGACCGTACAAACGAAAAGGTGTCAATTTTCATGAAGACGATGAGGTGCCCTTTCCCAAAGCTCAGAATGCCGATTATCAGCGTTCAGGCTATGATAGAGGCCACATGTGTCCGTCTGGAGATAACAAATGGAGCCAACAGGCGCAGGAAGACTGTTTCCTGTTTACCAATATGTGTCCACAAAGTCACGATCTGAACAGTGGCGACTGGAACGATTTAGAACAGAAATGTCGTAAATGGGCTGAACGTGAGGGCAGTATCTATATTGTCTGTGGCCCTGTTTTCCGTCAGAAAAAAACGATTGGCCGTAATAAGGTGGCAGTACCTGACGGTTTCTATAAAGTGGTGCTTTGTATGAACGGCAATCCGAAAGCGATTGGTTTTTATTTCGACAATGAGGATGGCCGCCGTCCGATGTCCACGTATGTACATTCGGTAGATGCTATTGAACAGATGACAGGCATCGATTTCTTTACGTCACTGCCCGATGATGTGGAAAAACGGGTGGAAGCATCTGCTGACGCAAAAGAGTGGGGGATACAGAAATAAAAGAAAAAGAGGGTGATTCATGTCGAATCATCCTCTTCGCTTATTTCTGTGATCTTTTTCAAAATTAAATTGTATAACTCGTATACATAGAAGCCTTAAACATCAATTCGTTTGCTTCTTGCCAATTCTTAACGATGGCACTTGTTACTTTCTTTACAATCTTTTTCATTTTACTTTTCCTTTCTTTTAATGACCTGCTGACCTCTCGTCAGTGGGTTGTGTTTATAAATGTTTGTTATCCTTTTTGCGGGTGCAAAGGTATGGGCTTTTTCGAACAGTCGCAAGAAAAGAAACGCAAAGATGCCAAATAACCCCCAAAAGATGACTTAAATCAAAAAAGTACCATTTTTATTTTGTATTGTCTTCGATTTACACTACCTTTGGCTTCGCCCAAGATACTATCATTCGACAATAAAAATAAAATTTTGGCATTTTATTTTGTATTGTGCTCATTTAATCGTATCTTTGCAACCGAAAATGGGGATTGTTCCCTAATAAATACATATTAGCGTGAAAATCAAAGAGGTAATTGACGCCCTTGAACGATTCGCGCCTCTGCCCTTGCAGGAAGGATTCGACAATGCCGGCTTGCAAGTTGGATTGACAGAAGCGTGGGAAGTATCAGGGGCATTATTGTGTCTGGACGTGACTGAAAAGGTTGTGGATGAGGCGATAAGCTTAGGCTGCAACTTAATCGTCAGTCACCATCCGCTGATCTTCCACAAGTTGTCGCATGTGACTGGTGAGAACTTTGTGCAGCGTATCGTGTTCAAGGCAATCGAAAACCATATCGCCATAGCCTCTATGCATACAAATATGGATAATGCTCGTGGAGGCGTGAACTTCAGAATAGCTGAAAAGATGGGTCTGAAGGATGTGGATTTCTTCTGCGAGCAGAAAACGGTTGACGGCATTGATGGTGCATCGGGTGTCATGGGTATTTTTGAAACACCGATGGATGCCCACTCCTTCATTGATATGCTGAAACGGGTGTTCTGTGTGCAATGTGTGCAGGCAAACGAGTTGCTGCAACGTCCCATCCGACGCGTAGCCATCTGTGGTGGAGCAGGCTCGTTCTTGCTGGATGAGGCTGTAAAGGTTGGTGCGGATGCATTCGTTACAGGCGAGATGCATTATCATGAGTATTTCGATCAGGAACAGACCATACAGATAGCTGTCATCGGACACTATCAGAGTGAGCAGTTCACAGGCGAAATTTTCCGTGATATCATTCTCCAGGAATGTCCGGATGTACCCTGTTACCTTTCAAAAGTAAATACGAATCCGATAGTATATATTTAATAATCCTAGGAAATCCTAGGATCCTAGGATTTCCTATAAAAGAAAACAAACAAATGGCAAAGAAAGAACCAAAAGACTTACCAGTAGAGGATAAACTGAAAAACCTCTTCCTGTTGCAGACAACCCTGACGGCTATTGATGAGAAACGCGCCCTGCGTGGTGAGTTGCCGTTGGAAGTTCAGGACCTCGAAGACGAAATCGCTGGCTTGAACACACGTATTGAAAAGATCAAGGCAGACATTGCCGAATTCCAAAGTGCAGTAACCCAGAAGAAGGGTGACATTGAGAAGGCAAAGATCAGTGTTGAGCGCTATCAGAACCAGCTCAATGAGGTGAAAAACAACCGCGAGTATGATACGTTGAGCAAGGAAATCGAGTATCAGACGCTGGAGATTGAACTCTGCGAAAAGAAAATCCGCGAGGCTTCTGTCAAGGTGAATGAAAAGACGGAATTGCTGAATCAGAACCAGACATTGGTTGATGAGCGTAAGAAAGACCTTGAGGAAAAGAAGAGCGAACTGGAGGAAATCATGCAGGAGACTCGTGAAGAAGAAGAAAAACTGAAAGAGAAGGCTCGTGACATCGAAACGAAGATTGAGCCGCGCCTGCTGACCAGTTTCAAGCGTATCCGTAAGAACGCCCGCAATGGTTTGGGTATCGTCTATGTACAGCGTGATGCTTGTGGAGGTTGCTTCAACAAGATTCCACCTCAGCGTCAGCTCGACATCAAGATGCACAAGAAAATCATCGTATGTGAATATTGTGGCCGCATCATGATCGACCCAGAGTTGGCTGGTGTAAAGATTACCGCTAATGGCGAAGAGAAACCCAAACGTAAGCGCGCCATTCGCAAGACGACCAAGAAAGCAGCTGATGAATCACCTGCAACTGATGCAACAGAAGCATAATCAGAAACCATCATCAAAAAGCGGAGCAACAAGCTCCGCTTTTTGTTTTATCCTTACTCCTTCCTCTCCTTACTCCTTCTCTCCTTACTCCTTCTCTCCTTATTCTACCTCATTCCCCTTGCTTTGAAGATTACCTCCTTAGCATTATTGATTTCCTGGAATTTCTTTTCAGCAGCCAGTTTCACGTCATCGCCTAACGTAGCCACACGGTCAGGATGGTGCTTCAGCGCCATTTGACGATAGGCTTTCTTCACCTCGTCGTCACTGGCCGATGGTGATATGCCCAGTATCTTATAAGCCTGTGTCAGCTCGTTGACAGTTGAACCACTTCTCGCACCGTTGTTTCTTTGTCCTCTCGAATAGCCCATACTCAAGATGGATTCTATATCAACAGCATCAATCTGCAGATAGCTGCCAATCTCTCTAACGGCTTGCACCTCCTCAGAACTGACAGTTCCGTCGGCTTTGGCTATCATCGCAAGAAAACTCAGCAACTGCAGTCGCGTGCTGTAGTCCATGTGTATGCGCATCTCGACACAAGCCTGTCTGATATTCTCCTTGAAAGCAACTTCTCCCTGCCGTTTCTGTTCTTCAAACAGTCGCAGCAGAATCGTCTCACCCTCGTTGACGGCTATCTCTCCGAAGTTACGGCGCAGGAAGTCGCGCACAAACTCCATCTCCGAATGCATGATTCTTCCATCAGCGCGTATGATGTATGATGACAATACCAACATCGAAAACAGAAAAGAGTTTCTGTTTCCTTCATCGTATGCATTCGTGCCTCCGTATCCGTCAGAGCCACCGTATCCACTTTGTCCGTAGCCTGTGTTGACGGTGTTCGAACTCCCATCAAAAAACGAGCCGAGAAAGAAACCGGCCATTGCTCCCAGTACATTGCCGGTAATCACCCAGCCCAGTACGCCGCCAATCCATTTTCCTATTGCCATATTTTAATTCTTAATGCTTAATGTTCAATTCTCTTAATCTTCCAGCCGATAGCTGCGATGATGACAGACATAAATGGTGATATCAGATTGAAGAAACAGTAGGGCAGATACGTCAGTGTGGAAACACCCAGCACCGTCGATTGCGTCATACCACACGTGTTCCAAGGTATCAGCACAGAGGTTACGGTTGCAGCATCCTCCGTGGTACGGCTCAGCAGCCTACTCTCATAGCCTTCCTTCCGATACACCTCTTTATAGATGTCGGCATTCAGCACGATAGAGATAAACTGGTCGCCTGTAGTGATATTGAGGAAGATGCCTGTGCCTACCGTCCACGCTTTCGATGAGCACCACCACAGGAATGATAGCTATCAGTGGGTGTGGTATCTTTTCTGTCATTGATTGATTCTTTGTTTCTTGTGACGGGAAAATAGTTTCCCTTCCACTTCCAGGTTGCAAAGATAATCATTAATCCTCAAACTTCTGCAAAATTGCTCCTTCTATTTTATGTGTCTCATCATGTGCGAATGATACAGCTATTATTCATGATCACCACCCTTGATCTTCTTTTTTAGTTTATTATCTTGTTATTTCAAATATTCATCTTTATTCAAACGTCAATAGCTTGTTCCTATAGTATTCATTCCGACCATAATATTTACACATAATCAATGAGTTCGTGGAACACTTCAACCGAAGCATTCCACGTATTATAATCACCATCTCCGCCCCCGTGATCAACTATGCATCATGCTCTCCGTTCCGTGTACCTATTGCACGTCTCGCCGCCGCGCAGGCAGCTGTGGAAGAGTAAGTCTGAAAATTTGAAAAAATCAATTGGGTGCAACACTCTTATTATAAAGGGTTGCACCCAATTCTTTTTTAAGATTCACGATTTTGGCTCTGCGCCTCTAATCAGTATAGCTCCCTTTTCTTTCGTTTTTATGGTATTTACGAGAGGTTTCATGCGTATGGTGAGAACGGTGTCGGAAGGCTGGATGTCACTAATGGTCTCGTAGCCATCACTATAGACTGTGAGCGTTTTGCCTGTGAGAGGTATCCAGAAGATAAAATGACCGGAAGTATCAGTGGCGGTTCCCTGTTCATATTTTGAGAGCGAGACCCAGGCATCGGCCAGCGGCTTGCCGTCATCGCTGGTGACGTAGCCTTCAATACGCCTACGCTGGGTCCGCAATTCTGGGTGTTGCTGCATGTATGCCTCACTCAGCGTATCAAGAGTGGTTGTTATTTCTATGATGGCGTCGGCAGATGGCAGGAAGCCGTAGCGTGCCTCGAACTGTTTCTTTAGTCTGTCACCCTTATAAATATTAATAGTGTTTATCATCTGTTGTTGCCTATTGATATAAGCAAACCAGCGGCTGGAACCCAAACGAATGGAGTCTGGAAGGATTTCACCATTGACGACAACGACGATAGAGTCTTTTTTTTGTGTATGTCCTGTACCAGTGATCCGTATAGTATGGCTAGTCTCCAAGTTTGTGGGTACAATATTAAGCCCTAAAATATTGTCTTGCAGATATTCTCCGTTTTGTTTCTGGGCAAGAAAAGTTTGGCGCTCCTCTTCCGTTGCCCTAAACGCCACTGGAACACAGTATTTTACGTTCACTGGGTGGCCAAACTGATTTCCTGGAGTCCATTTCGGCATTAGGCTGAGGATGCGAAGACTCTCTTCACCCAGCTGCTGTTCTATCTGTTCCTTCAGCTGCTGCTGTCTGTCGGCACTCTCTTGGCTCAGGCGCAGGGTATCATATTTCAGCTTCATAATCTTAGTAACTTTGTAGTTGGAGGTATAGCCCAGACTGTCGACCGTGAAGGTAGTGATGACGCGCCCTCTTGCGCCATACTCCATGGCCAGGTCGGGATAGCGTATGTTCGACTTGATAA